>OGCI01000489.1_pt1 | contig 45409 bp, 39 predicted proteins | sample 1570021 | NCBI WGS metagenome assembly OGCI01 (sample SAMN06264664, study PRJEB24512) | hot springs metagenome | isolation source: Hot spring water | place: South Africa: Tshipise | collected 2015-06-21
TGCCCCACGCTGGTTCGCCACGGCGCCGTGAGGCGCTGCCCCGGCGGTAGGTGGTACGCAGCCAAGGTGGTTTCCGGTCGTCCGGGCCCGGCGGCAGGAAGAGCCACCCCCGGCGGTTGGTGCTATTATCGAAATGGGATCGGGCAGGAGACGGTCTTGGAAAACGTCCGGAAAACGTCGTAAGAAAGGGAAGGAAGCGGGGCATGCCGGAACAGCTCTCCCACCTCGGCAGGGAGCTTTCTCTCCAGGGCTTCAACCCCTCTCACGGCGGGAGTTTCAACGCCGTCCCGGCGGTGAGGGGCGACCTCGCCGTGGGCTGCGGCGGGGTGGCCGGGAGGACCCCCTCTCCACTCCAGGATTCACCGCCACTCCGGGATTGCAGGATAGCCACGGTCAGGGGGCACGGCAGCTTCGTTGTGGGGCGGATGCCTGCAGGGGCCTTTCGGCGGACATCCAGCCCGGAGGTACCGTGCAAAGCCCTCCCTCCGCTTCGCCTGCCCTCTCCCCGGGAAGGTCGAGGGGGTGAGGGAAGGTGGTGAGCGGAAGCCCGGCCCCGGAGGCGCTCCTCTCTTCCCGTCCCCACAGGGAAAGGACGAGGAGAAGGGCGAAGGTGGCCAGGCACAGGAGGGCTATCACCAGGCCCAGCGGTCCCGTGCTCTCGCTGGCGCTCGCCAGAAGCAACCCAGCCACCAGCAGCGTCGTACGCGCTCCGTTCATCTTCATACTCTCCTTATGCATGCCGCTTGTGCTCACTCCGGCCGCCACCGCGCAAATGTTACCACCCCCCACCGACAGGAAGCGGCGGGGGCGGCCAGACCGGCCGGGCTTTGACGTGATTTCCTGCGGGGGTGGTGGGCGGTGAACAAGGCGGAGAGGCTCATAAACCTCATTGCCATGCTCCTCGAAGCGAGGCGCCCGGTCACCCTGGAGCGCATAAGGAACAGCATACCCGGCTACCAGCAGGCGAGCGTCCCCTCCTTCAAGCGCATGTTCGAGAGGGACAAGAGCGAGCTGCGGGAGATGGGAGTGCCCATCCGCGTGGAGCCCGTGGACGCCTTCGGGGAGGAGATGGGATACCGCATACCCAAGGAGGAATACTATCTCCCGGAGATCGACTTCACCCCGGAGGAGAAGGTGGCCCTTCTCCTGGTGAACCGCCTTGCCTCCGGGGGGGTGATCCCGCTCTCCCGGGAGGCGGGGTCGGCGCTCCTCAAGCTGAGCCCCGACCTCGGGGACGTTGGGAGGTCCGGCAGGACGGGATACGCGCCCCTGCGCTTCGCGCATCCCGCGGAGTCCCTGGAGACTTTGACCACGCTGTGGGAGGCCTCGGTGAGGCGACGCACGGTGCGGTTCACCTACCGTTCCCTGGGCTCTTCCCAATCCCAGGAAAGGAGCATCGACCCCTACGGGCTCTATTTCGACCGGGGGGCCTGGTACGTGGTCGGCTACTGTCACCTACGGGGCGAGGTGCGCTCCTTCCGCGTCTCCCGCATCGAGTCGCAGGTGGAGGCGGTTTCAACCCCGGATAAGGGTCCGGATTTCGCGCGCCCGGAGGATTTCCGCCTGCGGGAACACGCCCGCATCCTTCCCTGGGAATTCGAGGAAGGCACCCATTACCGGGCCGAGGTGCGCTTCTCGCCGCGCATAGCCTGGCTGGTGGAACGGGACCTCGGGGACGTGTATCCCTTCCGGTACCTCAAGGGGGGAGGCGGAAAGCTGCGGGTCACGGTGCGCAACGAGGACGCCTTCTGCAACTGGGTCCTCTCCTTCGCCGAGGACGCCGAGGTCGTCTCGCCGCCGGAATTGCGCAGCAAGGTGAGAGACCGCCTGCTGGAGATATTGGCCATGGCCGGGGGTGATGAAGTTGGCTGATGCAGCCAGGTTGCGGCGCTTGCTCTCCCTCATCCCCTACGTGCTCAAGCACCAGGGGGCGACCTTCGACGAGCTCTGCGAGGTCTTCGAGGTCTCCCGCTCACAGCTGGTCGACGACTTGAACCTCATCTTCCTCTGCGGCCAGCCGGACTACTCCCCTGCCGATCTCATCGACGTGTTCATCGACGAGGACCGGGTGTTCATCGGCATGGCGGACTACTTCGCCCGCCCCCTGCGCTTCACGCCCGCGGAACTCTCTGGTCTGTACCTGGCCTGCAGCGCCCTGGCCAGGCTGGCCGGAGCGCCGGTCTCCCCCGGGCTCAGCTCGGTGATGGAGAAGATCCGGGATGCGCTGGGGATGGGCGAACTCCCCCCCGACGAGGTGGAGCGCAGCCTGGAGTTGGCCTCCCATGCCGCGGAGGGGGAGATACTCTCGGAGCTCACGCGGGCGTGCGAGGAACGACTCGCGGTGGACATGGAATACTATTCTTACGGCAGGGACGAGCTCACGCGCCGCAGGGTCAACCCACTTTCCCTCGAGTTCGGCATGGGTCACTGGTACCTGCGCGCCTGGGACGAGCCCAGCGGCGAGGTGAGGGTTTTCCGCGTGGACCGTGTCAAGGAGCTCACGGTGAGCGGGGAGAGGTTCCAACCCCCCGATGAGGAGGTCTTCGAGGGGCCCTACGGAGCGGTGGGGGGCGGCGAGATAACGGTGCGCCTGCGCTTCGCGCCGGCGCTCGCCGGCTGGGCGCGCGAGCAGCCCATCTTCAGCAGCGTGGAGGAGGAGGGCGCGTTTCTCGTGTGCACCCTGAAGACGGACAAGCTCTCCTGGCTGGAGAGGGAGCTCTTGAGCTGCGGTGCGGGGGTCGAAGTGCTCGAGCCCCGTGAGCTGCGGGAAGGCCTGCGCCGCAGGGTGGAGAGGATACTATCTCTTTACGCCGAGAAGAAGAAAAGGGGCGGCACGTGAGAGGCCTTTCCTCGTTCGTTGACGGCCGGCGGGTGTAGGAATCTTACTCCTGCGGGGACTCATCGCGGCTGGCGGGAGAGATAGGCTTGCCGGAAACGGTCGAGGCTCATGCTTTCCAGGTCGTTCTTGATCTCCTTCTGGCGGCGGCGCGCCTTCTCCAGTTCCCTGAACCTCTCCCCGTATACCAGTCGCTGCTTGCGGAAGTCCCAGACCTCGACCAGGAAACCGTTTCCGTAGGAGGCGTCGATGAATCCCTTGCTGATGCGCACCTTGAATGATTTGTTGGCGGCCTCGCCGCCGTTGCCCCTCTGTAGAGATTCGCGCCTGTGCAACTTTCGTCCTTCCCCCCGTGATTTTCGGGCCACAAAAAATATTTTAGCACCGGGTGCAAGTGCTGGCGAACAAAATATATATATTTGTATGGTAGTGAATGGTGGAGACCCGCGAGACGGACGCCCGGATAGCCATCGCGCGGCCATCGTTTATAATGGGGAACGACGAGCCGTCCGTAGAAGAGAGGTTACCCACCATGCGCGGATCCGTGATCGCGGCGGTGACCCTGGCCATCCTTGCACTGCTCATCCTGTTCCCGGGCTGCGGGAACGACCAGGCAGAGGAGGCGGCAGGTTACCTGCAAGTCATCTCGCAGATTCATGACGGGGTAGCTTGGGACCTCGGTTATGTCCTGGAATCGCTGAGCGGCATCCCAAAGGACGACTATTATCACCTTGAGGAGCTGGGGCAACTCTTCCGCGAGGCGCAGGAAATCTTCACATCCGCCTACCGGGAGGCCAGTTCCCTGCAGCCGCTTCCTGAAGCCGAAAGCCTCCAAGCGGACCTGCTCCGTTTCTACCAGGAGGGAGACGGTAAGATAGGAGAGATCGTCGGCTGCATCGATTTCTTCCAGGCGGTGCTGCCCATGCTGGCGGATGTCCAGAACCTCGCCCTGCCCTCCCTGCCGGAAGGAGCCGCTGTGGAAGAAATAAAGGCGGCGGCGGCGGAAGATCACCGCACCCTGGACATGTACCTGGAGGACCTGGAGGGGGCAGAGCCCCCGCAGGAACTGCAGGCCTACCTGAAGAGGCTGCGGAGCTTCCTCCTTTCCGTGATGGAAGCGGTGGTCGGGGTGGAGCAGGCGGTTACCCCGGAAGACCAGCAAGCGCTGTCGCTTCTGCGGGGGCAGTACGCCGCGACGGTGGAGACGGCGCAACTCATGGAATATGAGGTGGCCGGGTTCCTCGGCACCGTCGGCTCCTGTATCGATGCCCTCATCAAGGAAGGAAGGGGCCTGGCGGTGCGCATCCAGGAACTGCTGGGGGCCCCGACGGCGACGCCCCCCGGAAATTGGTAAATATTGGTAAGAAGCTCGAGCGAGAGGAGGAGATGGCGTCAAATGGAATCGAACGATGCGGTACGAGCCCTCTTCAACCCCCGCCGCATGGCCGTCGTGGGCGCGTCGGCGAACCCGGCCAAGTGGGGCCACATCGTGCCCTCCAACATCCTCAGGAACGGCTACCGGGGAGATCTCTACCTGGTCAACCCGCGGGGAGGCACCATCCACGGGAGGACGGTGCACCGCAGCCTGGCGGAGATAGGGGAACCCATCGACCTGGCCATGATCACCATCCCCGCGGAGGAGGTGGCCAAGGTCATGGACGACTGCGCCCGCGCGCGGGTAAAGGCGGCCATCGTCATCTCCGGCGGCTTCAGCGAGTCCTCGCCGGAGGGCAGGGGGCTGGAGCAGGAACTGGTGGAGGCCGCGCGCTCGCGGGGAATAAGGCTGGTGGGACCCAACACCATGGGCATATATTCCGCGTCCTTGAGCCTCAGCGCCCTCATGCCGCCCGTGAGGCCCCGTCCCGGCCACATAGCCTTCGCCGCCCAGAGCGGGAACCTGGGTACCCAGATGCTGGGATGGGGCTCCTACCGGGGCATCGGTTTCTCGCGCTTCGTGTGTGTGGGGAACGAATGCGACCTTGAGTTCGCCGATTACCTACAGTACTTCGCCGCGGACGAGGGAACCAGGGTCATCCTCCTCTACGTGGAGGGCTTCAAGCGCCCTCGTTACGTGCTCGAGCTGGCCGGGGAGATTAGCCTGCGCAAGCCCGTCGTCATCTACAAGGCGGGAAGGACGGAGGCCGGCAGGCGGGCCGTGGCCTCCCACAGCGCGGCCATGGCGGGCTCGCAGGAGATCTACCGGGGGATGGTGCGCCAGGCGGGGATGGTGCAGGCGGAGACCACGGAGGAGATGCTGGATTTCTCGGAAGCCCTGGCGAAGTTGCCGGTCCCCCGCGGCCGCCGCGTGGCCATCCTCTCCTGGGGAGGTGGCTGGGGGGTGGTGGAAGCGGACCTCTGCGAGCGCAGCGGCCTGGAGGTGGCGTCGCTTCCCCCCGAGGTCAAGGAGGAGCTCTCATCCGTCCTGCCCCCTTACTGGAGCAAGGGTAACCCGGTGGACATGGTGGGCATCGTCAACCTGGAAGACCACGGGCGCTGCCTTGAGATACTCGCCTCGCACCCCTCCTTCGACCTGGTGATCTCCCTGGGGACCATCAACGCCGCCGCCGCCTTCGGCATGGCGGAGAGGGATGAGGAAAGCCCCGAGGAGGAGCGGGAAATCCTGCGGGCGCAGCGCACTTACGTGCGCGAGGGGAGCAACCGCTTCGCCCGCAAGGTGTTGGAGATGATGCGCGAGCACGGCAAGCCCATCGTCACCGTGGGCATGCCGCAGAAGGAGATGGAGGCGGCGGATATTGCCGACCTTCCGCGGGACGAGTTGTGCATCTACACCAACCCGGAGAGGGCGGCCAGGGTGGCGGCCATGCTGGCGGCACGGGGCGAGTACCTGCGGTCGCGGGGGTGCTGATGGGTATCCTTCCCGCTTTGCTGCTGGGGGTGGTACAGGGTCTCACCGAGTTCTGGCCCATCTCCAGCTCAGCCCACCTCGCCCTTCTCATCCACGTCTTCGGCTGGGGCGAGCCGGACCTCTCCTTCCTGGTCGCCCTTCACGTGGGGACCTGGATAGCGGTGGTGTGGCATTATCGCAGCCGGCTGGCGTCCATCATCGCCGCCTGCTGGAGGGAGGCGAGGGGCAGGGAGCGCGGGCTGCCGGAGGCCCGCATGGGCGGCCTCTTGCTGCTGGCGACGGTGCCGGGGGTCGTCCTCGGGGCCGTCTTCTCCGCGTCCTCGGAGATGATGGAGGGCATGCCCCTCCTCATGGCGGCGACCCTCGCCGCCTTCGCCGTCGTGCTGTGGGCAGCGGACAGGTGGGGGGGCCGCTCGGGCGACTGGCGAAAGGCCGGCTGGAGGGAGGCGCTGGCGGTGGGCGTGGCGCAGGCCCTGGCGCTGATGCCGGGGGTCTCCCGTTCCGGCATCTCCATCTCCGCCGCCCGCGCCGCGGGCATCGACAGGAAGGAAGCGGCGGATTTCGCTTTCCTGCTCTCGGTGCCCATCATCGGCGCCGCGGCGGTGTTCGAGGGGGCGAAGATGCTCCTTGAGGGGGTGACCGTTGACCAGCTATGGTCCATGCTCGCCGGGGGCGCGGCCGCCGCGGTCGCGGGGTACCTGGCGATAGGGCTCCTGCTCTCGCGCCTGAAAAGCGGCACCTTCGCGCCCTACGCCGCCTACCGCCTCGCGCTGGCGGCGGTGTTGGTGGTGGTGCTGGTCATGCTATAGGTCTGGGCGGCCATCAGGGTCTGCGCGCGGGCGGCCGGGGCGCCCCCGCCCTTCCCGCCGGGTGGGCCTCAGGTGCTTCCCTCATCCACGCCCTTGAGGTTTTCCCTGGCCCTCTCCTCCAGCCAGTCCGCCCAGTCCTGCAGGCCCTCGCCGGTGCGGCAGCTCACCTCGAAGATGGCCACCCGGGGGTTCATCCTCAGGACCGTGGAGCGCAGCTCGTCCATGTCGAAATCCCCCATGCCGAGCAGGTCGGTCTTGTTCACCACCAGCACCTGGGAATCGCTGAACATGAGGGGGTATTTCAGGGGCTTGTCGTGGCCCTCGGGAACGGAGAGGATCATGGCCCGCAGCCCCTCGCCCAGCTTGAACTCCGCGGGGCATACCAGGTTGCCCACGTTCTCGATGATCACCAGGTCCAGCGCCGCCAGGTCGAGGTGGTCGAGGGCCTGGCGGATCATGGCGGCGTCCAGGTGACAGACGCCGCCGGTGTTGATCTGCACCACCGGGACCCCCTGGGACTTCACCTTCTCCGCGTCCACGCTGGAGGCTATGTCTCCCTCGATGACCCCGATGCGCAGCTTGCCGCGCAGCAGCTCCAGGGTCCTGATGACCAGGGAGGTCTTTCCCGCCCCCGGCGAGGCCATGAGGTTGACGGCCAGCACGCCCCGGGAGCGGAACAGCTCCTCGTTCTCGCGGGCGATCTTCTCGTTGGCGTCGAAGACCCCTTCCAGCACCTCTATGTCCATCGTCTCCTCCCGGCTTTTTCTCCTTACCGTTACTTCCCGTGCCTCTCCCCATTCATTCTATCTCTATGGACTCCACCAGGAACTCCCTGCCGGAGACGATGTCCGAGGCGATCTCCCCGCAGCGCGGGCAGGTGAGGTCGTATTCCTGGATGTGGAAGTCCTCCTCGCAGCGCGCGCAGCGGGCCATCGTGGGCACCTTTATGAAGTTGAGCTCCGCCCCCTCCGCCACCGTGTCCTTGGTGACCATGTCCCAGTAGAAGGCGACGTAGTGATCGACGATGCCGGTCAGCTCACCCAGCTTGATATTGACCTTGAGCACCCGCTTGGCCCCGTTCATCCTGGCGTGGCGCAGCACGATGCCCGCGATGCTCTCCGTGACCCCCAGTTCGTGCACGCTCTTCCTCTCTTCTACCTTTGCCCGGCGCCCGGGCCCGGACTTCCTCAAGCATAGACTAATACGAACCCGCCCTCAAAGCTCTGACCGGGCTCAGCGTGTAGGAGGTACAACCCAGTTGCGTATATCGTATATGAAAGACCTCCTCCAAAGCGGATGCGTTGACGCATAAATGAATACACTTGAAACACGCTCCTTCTCGCCCTCTCCCTTTTGCGGATCTACGGTGACCCCTTGCCCCCTGCAACCGTTGCTCTTCAAATAATGGTTGTTGGCAGGATAGGGGACCTTTTCCTTGAAGGACTTCCATGTATGCAAGCGGCAACTCCCGCTGCCCCTTCGAGCTGAGCTCCCTGGTGCCGGGAAAGAAGGACGTCCCCACCAAGGTGGAGGTCCTGACCTGCGCGGGGTGGTCTGCGAGAGGTCCGTCTGCGGGGCAGGCAAGGCATGGGCCCACGACTCCATCGGCCGCCCCGAGTAGCGGGAAGGCGGCGGGGCCGTGTCCTCGACCTGGGGCGGGCGCGGCATGGCCGCGGCGCCCGCCAGGATTTCATTGCGCATTCCCCCGTTAAATGGTATTAATATGGGGAATGAAACATAGGATGCAGCAGAAACGCAGTCCATTCGAGGAAAGCGATGGAGCAGGACAAGGAGCAGGCCCTCGCGGTTCCGCGTTCCGTGGAGCCGGAAGCATCACCGCCTGACCGGTATCTCTCCTTTCCCGTCCATCACGAGACCGACATCGGGAGGTAGAGGATGAGCCACGCCAACGAGAGACTGTTCGACCACAAGCTGGCCCGCGAGTGGAAGCTGAAGAAATCCCGCGCCGAGAAGGACAAGCGCATGGACCTGAAGGAGGCCATCGCCACCCTGGTGGAGGACGGGGACTCCCTGATTGAGACCGGCTTCTCCTACGTGCGCGGTCCCATGGCCGCCTACTGGGAGATCGGCCGCCAGCGCAAGAAGAACCTGGTGGGGATCTTCACCCCCGGGGGCATGAACGCCGCCTGGCACGAGTTCGGGGGCCTGGAAGGCGCCCACGTGGCCTACGTGGGAGCGGAGATGCGCGGCCTGCTGATGCCCTTCCGGAGAGGGGTGCAGGCCGGCACCTTGCGGGTCTATTCCGAGTGGAGCCATGGGGGGCTGGCGCTCGCCCTGCGCGCCGCGGAGCAGGGCGTCAACTACGTGGCCTGCAAATCCATGCTGGGCACGGACATCATGCGCACCAACCCCTACATCAAGGAGGCCAAGGATCCCTGGACGGGCGAGCCGGTCTGCCTGGTGCCCGCCATCTACCCCGACCTGGCCATCTTCCACGTCCACCACGCCGACAAGTACGGCAACAGCCGCATCTGGGGGCCCGCCGTCAACGACACGGCCATCGCCGTCGCGGCGCGCAAGGTCATCGTCACCTGCGAGCGCATCGTGAGCACCGAGGACATTAGCTCCAACCCCTACCAGGTGATCATCCCCCACTACTGCGTGGACGCGGTCTGCGAGGTGCCCTTTGGCGCCTACCCGGGGGACATGCCCGGCATGTACTTTTTCGATCGCCGCCTTCAGGAGCGGGTTATCCGGGTGGAGTGGAAGACGGCGGAGTCGACCAGGGAATGGTACGAGAGGTACATCCTGGGTACCAAGGACCATTATGAGATGCTCCAGCTCATCGCCGATGAAGAGGGCATGAACGTGCTCGAATACATGAAGCGCCTGGAGCAGCTCTCCTGCGACGCCAGTTACTTCGGGCTGGGATACTGGGGGGTCGGAGGGGAGCGCGATTGGAAATACGAGGAAGTGGCCAAGCGGGCCATCTAAGGAGGGTTGCGAGATGAGTGATATCCAATATACTCCGCGGGAACTGCTGGCCTGCGTGGCGGCGAGGTTGATAAATGACGGGGAGAGCGTCTTCGTGGGCACCGGCCTGCCCCTGGTGGGGGCGCTGCTGGCCAAGAAGCTTTATGCGCCGAACATGATGGCCATCTACGAATGCGGGGCGGTGGACCCGGAGCCGCGGGTCCTCCCCTGGTCGGTCTCCTGTTCCTGGACGCATTACAAGGCGCCCGTCATCCTCTCCATGTCCTCGGTGTTCGGGCACAGCCGCGCCGGTTACGCCGATGTCGGTTTCCTGGGCGGCGCGCAGATAGACATGTACGGGAACATCAACGCCACCGTAATCGGCGATTACGAGCATCCCAAGGTGCGCCTCACGGGGTCGGGAGGGGCCAACGACATCGCCTCCCTGTGCGAGAGGGTCATCTTCATGGGCCTGCACCTGCCCGAGCGCTTCCCGGAGCGCGTAGATTACATAACCACCCCGGGGTACCTGGACGGCCCGGGGGCGCGGGAGCGCGCAGGCCTGGTGGGAGGAGGCCCGTGGAGGGTCATCTCGCACCTGGGGGTCATGGGCTTCGACGAGGAGACCTGCCGCATGAAGCTGATCTCCTGCCATCCCGGTGTGACCCCGGAGGTCATCCAGCAGTTCACCGGCTTCGAGCTCATCATCCCCGACGACGTGGAGGAGACCCCCAAGCCCACGGAGGAGGAGCTGCGCCTGCTGCGCGAGGAAGTCGATCCCTGCCAGCTCTTCTGTTTTTAAGTGCTGAGTGTTGGACGCCAGCAGGTCTTTCCCGGCGAGACAGGCAGGAGCTTTTGCGGGCTCCTTCGTGCCTGGCGTCCCACCGGCGCGGGCCGGCGGGCCTTGGGGACCGCGGGAATGAGGCAAGAAACCGGGGAGGAGCGGGAAGAAGCGGGGTGGCGCGGTGGGGCTTCGGGGAGGCGCAAGGGCTCTAAGGGGCTTCCCAGACGATCCCGCCACTGGTGCGTTCCACCGCCCACAGCCTCTTGGGCGGCACGAGAAAATCGCTCAGGTTGACCCCCTCAGTCGCCAGTGAGGTCCAGTCGCCGTGCAGGAGGAGCATCAACTGCTCGTAGTTCAACCGCTGCAGGGAGGCGACGACGTCGAGGCTGGTTCCGCCGGCGGCCAACTCTTCCAGGAAAGCCTGGAAGCTCGCCTTCGCGTCCGCCTTACTCCGCTCCCCCTCGCTTTTCGTGGTCACCGTCTCTTCTCCGGTGCTTTTTCCCTCCGTTGCGGGTTTGCTCTCCGCGGTCTTCTCCCCGCCGGTTCCGTAGTATGCAGGGCCCATGTTGACGCCGGGAAGAAGGCGGTCCGCCAGGTCCTGGATGAGGGCCTCGCTTATCTTCAGGCTCTCCTCCCCTCCCATGGTTGCCAGGTGCAGGGAGGGGGGTAACTGGGGGTCCGGGAAGAGGAGGTAATCCTCGGGGCCGCTCAGGGAGATCAGCCAGCATTCCGCCCCGTTCACCTTTGCCATCTCCGCGTAGCATGGGAGCAGGGTTGCCCCTTCCCGGTCAAGGGCGGAAGCGACGCATCTTCTCAGCTCCCCCGCATCCTGACCCGCGGCGACCGCCTGCCCGGCCAGGTCCTCCACCATTTCTTCCTGCAGCTCGGCGAGGCGGGGTGCCTCGGCGCCTTCCGCGAGCGGGTACCAGTAGGCGGAGTAGAAAGCCAGGCGCGACCCGAGGTCGTTGCGGAAAGCGGCCAGTTCATCCGCCGAATATTCCTTCTGGGAAACGGACAGGGAGGGACGCACCGGGAGAGCGCTTTCCGTGGTGGGAATAATTTCCAGTCCAGCCGTTTCCCCTTCCCCTGCTTCCCCCTCCGAGACCCGTTCCCCGGTAGCCGTTTCCTCGAGCTGCGGGGACTCCTGCACGCTTACGGCGGACTCACGATGGCGGAGGAGGGGCCAGGTTATTCCCATGGCGATCAGTGCCAGGATGGCGGCGGCGGCGATGCCGGCAGGGAGGAGGTGGTAGGAGACGCGTGAGCGGGGATGCAAGACGGGGTGTCGCATGGCGGAACGCACGCTCTGGAGAAGGCGGCGCGTTTCCAGGCTCGTGGGGGTCACCGTGGGGAGGTTTGCCAGTGCGGACAGCAGGGACTTCATGCGCTCCAGGCTGTGCGTGCAGCGGGCGCAGCACTCCAGGTGGCTTGCCAGTTCCCTGGCAGCCCCGGAGTCCAGTTCCCCCTCCAGGTAAGGGCCTATGAACTTTTCCGCTTTCTTACATTTCATGCCTGCATCCCGTGGCCTTTGCGTTCTCCTTTCTGCATTCCATTAGATGAAACCATCAATCCATCTGTTCCCAGTACGCCTCCAGTTCCCCCGCCAGTCGGGCCCGGGCCCGGTTGAGGCGGGATTTAACCGTGCCGAGCTTTATGTCAAGGATCTCCGCCACCTCCCTGTAGTCGTAGCCGCTGATGTCGTGCAGGTAGATCACTTCCTTGAACTTGGGCGGCAGCCTGGAGATCGCCTCCTGCACTTTCGTGCGGACCTCCTCCCTCTCCATGCTCTCCTCGGGGCCCTCGAGCCTTTCGTCGGGGAGCAGTTGCTCCATCTCCGGCATATCCTCGGCGGGGGACTCCGAGAGAGAGACGTGGCGGCGAGAGCGCCGCGCGTGGTCGTGGCAGGCGTTGAGGGACACGCGGTACAGCCAGGTGGAGAACTTGGCCTCACCGCGGAAGGAACCCAGCTTGCGCAGCAGGAGGATGAAGACCTCCTGGCAGACGTCGGCTGCCTCGTTGCGGTTTCCCAGCAAGCGGCAGGCCATGTTCAGGACCACGGAGTGGTAGCGCCTTACCAGCTCCTCGAAGGCCTCCCGGTCACCTTGGAGGTACGCGCTTACCAGCTCCTCGTCGGGGAGCCCGCGTAGTTCTCCGCCGTCGTCATCACGCATGATCATGCCCTCTTTTACCTTGTCGGGCAAAGTATAGGTAATTTTAGCACAGGGGCTGCGCGTGCCCGCCCACCCCGCACCTTGCCCGGACCCCGGGCCGCAGAAGGCGACGGATGAGGCTGGCCCCCAGTATTGCTGGGGGGTGTCCACAATGTTTCTGAACCTAGGCAATCTTATTGCCTTGCGGGCAAACCACTTCGTTCCCTTACATCCCATAACCCGCCCATCCGCGTAGATCCCCGTTCCCGGGCGCCGCCGAATGACCGCACGCATGGGGCACTTGCTTCGCTCTTGGCGGCATTAGAAGGAAAAAATGCTAAATGATAGGCGCCTTCAAGCCGATTTTAAACAGAGATAAAAGGGTTTTCACGGGAACGAGCATGATGCATTGCCCGGCAGTGGCCGCCGCGGCGGGAGCCGAGCGGGGACCATAAGGCAAAGCATGGAGGTTTACGAGGAAAAACGTAGAATCTTATTTAGAAGGCGTATTGTAATGAACGTGCAGGAGGTAGGTTTGTCCGGGAAAAACCTCGGCTGTAACCTCCAGGGGAGTTTGTGTTGTTATTTTTACGGGAATAGTTTAATAATTATATGGGGAACGGTTCGGCCGGAGGAGGTGATGTCCGGATAATTTCCTTCGGTGGTCTTTTTTCACCGTGTCCGAATCTTCGGTGATCAAGACGGGCGTATTGCGGCGGTTTTGTCTTTACCTGCGAAGGGGGGGTATGTATGGATAACGTCAAGCGCAATGCCATCCTAGCCGTGGTGCTGGCCATTGTGGCTTTCTTCTGGATCTGGTTCTTCGACTACCTGGGGGCCAAGGCCTACTGGGCAGCGCTCATCTCCTTCGGGGTGTGCCTGGCCTACGGCTCCGCCCTTGCGCGCTCCCTGCCATGGATGACCCTGGGAGGGGTGCTGGGGGTTCTCGCGGGACTCCTCACCTACCTGCTCTACATGCTGGTCTTCCCGCTCTACTACGGGCTCTCGGTGGCCATAGCCGGGGCGATCTTCATCCTCATCGCCGCCGCCGTGTCCATTCCCAAGATGCGCGAGATGCTGCCCATGTTCCTGGTGGGCTGGGGCGTGTTCCAGGCGGCCATGGCGCGCTTCGAGTATCTCTTCGCGGAGAAACCCATAGAGGGCATGCCGCGCGTGCTGCCCACCCTCTTCGGCGTCATCCTCTCGCTGCTCTTCGGGATGCTCCTGGCCGCCGTCCTCGACGCGGTGGTGTTGCGCCGGAGGGCGGAGGCGGCGGAGAGCGTCGGCGGGTCGGAATAGGAGGTGGTTGCGGTGAAGCGACTGAGAAGGATCCTGGTGGTGCTCATCGCCCTGGGCATGGTCGTTTCCCTGACCATGGTCCTCCCGGCCAGCGCCGAGACCGCCACCAGGGGAAGCCAGAAGGTCACGGACTCGGAATTCGTCCTCTGCAACCTGGACTGGACGGGAGACATCGAGGGGGTACAGGTATACGACATCCTCGACCTCAAGGGCGATGGTCCCTTCGACGTGCGGGAGAAGATGTCCCTTGGGGGCGACATTTCCTGGCAGGGCGTGCACGGCTTCGCCACGCCCAAGGTGGAGGGGGATTACATCGTCTGGGAGGGCCTGAAGGCGAAGGGCAACGCCAGCTACGTGGCGGGCGCCAAGCTCTCGGAGTCCATGGTGGAGGATGTGCGCACGCGCATACCCCTGGACCTCAGTTTCAAGTACAAGTTCGACGGTGCGCCGGTGAGCGACCTCAACGAGATCACCGGCAAGAGCGGGCGCTTCGAGCTGGAGCTTACCCTGCGCAACACCAGCAAGGAGAAGACACGGGTGAGTTACAAGGACCCGGACACCGGGCTGATGGTGGATGAGGAGGTGGAAACCTACATCCCCATGGTCATCTCCCCCTACGACTGGTATTTCGACAACCGCATCTTCTTCAACGTGGAGACGGACCCCACGGGGATGATCGTCCCCTTCCCCGACTTCACCAACGTGCAGTGGAACATACCCCTCTTCCCGCCCGCCACGCGGGAGAGCCACACCATCTGGGTGCGGGCGGACGTGAAGAACTTCCAGATGCCGCCCCTCACCGTGGGCGCCGCCTTCGTCATCCCGGAAACCAACCAGGAAGACTCCACCTACCTGCTAAGAGAGGGTCTGAAAACGATATACGCCGGGATAAAGAAGCTGGACGAGGGCGTGGGGGAGCCGGAGAAGGAGGACACCCTGCTCTACGCCATCTCCGCCGTGCACGAGGGGCTGGGAAAGCTGGGCGCGGGGCTTCCCACCGCCAAGGTCAGCCTGGACCAGAAGCTGATCACAGGTGTGCAGCAGATGGTGGATGGCATCGGCGCCGCGACAACCAAGGACACGCTGCTTTATGCCGTCAACGCGGTGATAAACGGTTTGAACGGTATACTGGCGGGTATCGGGAGCGGGATCACTGATTCCGGCTCTACCATGCTCAAGGGCATGGCGACGTTAAAATTGATACTGAGTAGCCCGGCGGGAGCATTGGGCCCCACCTGGCCGGGAGGCATTAAGCAACTTGCCACCAATATAGAAAGTGAAGCTGAACCCTTTCTTGACTATAGAGATGATGATGATGTTGCTGATGCAGCTGAAACTATCTTCACTTTAGCGGGAAAAATCAAAGCCTCTATCCAAGGTCCCGTCACACCACCCCTTGTACCAGCATATACCATAGCTAGCAGCGTGGAGAGCGGGTTGAATTCCGTAAAAGCGGGTATCGGGTCTGCTGGGACTAAGGACACCTTGCTCTACGCCATGGCCGCCATCGACGCGGGCCTCAAGAAGATCAAGGTCGGGCTCTCCAGCGGCGACCTGAACAACCCCGCCGTCAAGGAAGGCCTCATTCTGATCTCCGAGGGCCTGGGTGAAGCGGTGGCCGGCATCGGCAGCGCGGGCACTCCGGACACCCTGCTCTACGGGACCAACGCCATCAAGGAGGGCCTGACCAGCGTGGGCAGCGGCACGGGGCAGCTGGCCCGCGGCGTGTACAACTTCCTCAAGGCCTTCAGCAGCACGGAAGCGCAGGTGGCGGCCATCGCCAAGCGCGGCGAGGAGTACGACCACCTGCTGGGAGAGGCGGAGGACGCCGAAAACCAGGTGCGCTTCCTCTTCCAGACCAAGCCCACCTACAACTACACCACGGGCGGCAAGGGAAGCTGGGTGGTGGCCATCATCCTCTCCATCATCATCGCCCTCCTCCTGGTGGGCGGCGGGATCATGCTCGGCCGCCGCGGCGCGGCCTGAACGCGTTGACTGGGAGCACGGAAGGGCGCCCCGAGCGGGCACCCTTCCTTCATGCCTGGGGGAAACGCCGAAGAGGGGCGGACGCGCGACGCATAGCGACTCCCTATCCCGCGGCTCGGCCGTCGACCCGCATCCATGCATGGGGGGCCCCATAAGCCTTCCCCCGCTTCCGCTCCCCGAGCGGGGAACGCAGGCACGGCGGCCCTGCCAGATCAAGAGAAAGCGCCGTGAGGCGCCGCGCATACGTGTAGCAGAGCGCCGGAACCGCTCTTCCCTTTTCGGGAGAAGCCCCCCGCTGGGGTTCGCGGAAAGCCGGTAAGGACATGGATGGTAGATAAAAATAGGCCGCCTCAAGTAAGGCCGCCTCCCCTCTTGCCTCTTCTCTATTTCCAGCCCCGCTGCCTATTGGGGCTGCGGCCGGAACGCAATGCCCGGTGCCGACTTTTCACCGCCGGGCGAGGGGATGACGACGACGCGTGCCGCATCATCTCAACGCCGCGGGCCACAACCGCTGCCCGGGAGGACCATCAGGGCGCCGCGAGGGCGCGGCTTCGCGCGGCCGAAGAAGAGGAGATGCCCGGGGCACCGGCAGTCGGAGGACCCGAAGCCCCTGAGGCCGCGACGATCGCCGCCGCTCTCCTCCAGGGCCGCCGCCAGGGCGCACTCCCCCGCCCCGAGCGGGAAGACCCATACCTCCTCCAGCCCCGCCACCTCCAGGAAGAAATCCACGTGCCAGTGGAGGCGCTTTCCCTCCCCGCCCCTGCGCGCATGGCGCGCGAGGCGCGCGGGCAGCCCCCTGCGCGCCCGCCCCACGTAGGCGTAGTATCCGGGCTCGAGACGCAGGTCCCCCAGGACCCCGTGCCGCAGGGAACGTTCGCCCTTCACCCTGGCCACGAGGACGTAGACCCCTTCCTGCGGGAGTTCCCGCGGCAAGCCTCTTGGTAAACCGCGCCACATGCGCCGTGAGATCATTTCCTCCCCGAAGGGGTATGAGCCCCGCTCCCGCTCCCGTAGCCCTCGCGTCCTTGCACGTCGCCGTCCTGCCGTACCGTTCCCTTCCCGCCGGCCTCAAGCACGCGCGGAGGGCGGGCCGCGCTCCTCGCGGCGCACGCCCTCCGGCGCCCGATGCTCAATGCCCGGCGGCTTCTTCCTCCTCGACGGCCTTGACCTCCACCTTGAAGGTCTTGGTCTCCTCGGGTGCTTTTTCCTTCTCCCAGGGCCGCACGTAAGCCAGGGTTATCTCGGCCTCCCCCGGACCGACGGCCTCGAAGGTCCAGACCTCCTCGCCGGGGGCGCCCAGCTTCTCCTCACCCTCCGCTTCGCCGCCGCCCTTGCTCTCGAAGGTGGCGCTCACCAGGGAGAGGATCTCTTCGTCCAGGGGCTCCGCGAGCTGCCACTGGTAACCGGTGGTCGGGTTGGACTCCAGGACGAGGGAGAACCTCAGGCCCTCCTCCACCTCGATGGTCTCCTCCGTGTCCTCATACTCCTTGGGCTCCTTGTCCTCGGCGCCCTTCTTCTTCACCCACACGTTGAAGACCAGGGTTCCAGCGGCCTCGCCCATGGTCTCCGCGCGCCCGGCCTCCGCGCCCGCGGCCGTTCCCTCGCCCGCCTCCCCGGCACTGGACTCGGCCCCGCCTTGCGCGGTCCCTTCTTCCTGCGCCGCGCCCGCCTCCTCGCCGGCGCCACCGGGCGAGGGCGCCTCTTCCTCCCAGGGCCGCGCGTATTTCAGCTCGATGGTGGTGCGTCCCAGCCCCTCCGCCTTGAAGATCCACCTCTCCTCGCCAGGCGCTCCCAGGAGGTCCGACTCCGGCTCCTCGTATTCCGTGCTCTTGAGGGTCACTATTTTCTCGTCCAGCTCCTTCTGCAGCATCCAGCGGTAGCCGGTAGTGGGATTGGAATCCAGCACGATGGTGAACTCCTCGCCCTTTTCCACCACGATGGGAACGGAGGGGTCACGGAACTCCTTGCCCCCGCCGTTCACGGCGCAGCCTCCCAGTGAGAGGACGAGGGCGGCTGCGAAGGCGCCGATCATTATCGCTGAAGTCTTGGGGTGCTTCATCTCCTGCTTCCTCCTCTTTCGTTCCTTCCATCAACCGCTTGAATATTATAACCCAGCGCTACCCGCATGGCTAAGCGGTGTCCTGGTTCGCTAAACCGGGCATGAACGGGGAATTACCACGTCTATTGGCTGAACCGCTACCACCAGGCCATGGACGTCCGGGTCGGCAGCAGCGCAGCCTGCGGAGCGATGCCACTGAACGGTAGGCCGGCCGGTAAGGAGGAGGGATTCCCACCCAACTTGCCCGGAGAACTATGGGGTCGGTCGCAGCGAGGGCGCCTTTCCAGGCGTTCCTTCTTTGAAGCGAGGGGGGTGGCGCCGAGCGAGGCCGTTACCCCAAGGCTCCGGGCCGGAAGAAGGAGGGATCTCCACCCACCTTGCCCGGGAAGGGCCGAGTTGGTCGCAGCGCAGCCTGCGGAGCGATACCACTGCACGGCGTCCCGGTCCGGAAGAAGGAGGGGTCTCTCGCTTGCGGGGGATGGGTGCGGCGAAGGCCCGTCCAGAGGGACGAGACGCACTCCATCCCCAGGAACGACCCCTCTCAGACATGAACGCGGTTTGACCCCAGGATATGTCCCGGAAGAAGGAAGGACCTGCACCCAACCGGCCCAGCCCTAAAGACCTCAACCGGCGCCGGCAGCCTCCTCCTCCGGCGGGACGATGCGCTCACCCACGCGGGGAGGCATGGCGTTGAAGACCTCGTCCACGCGCAGGGCGAAGAAACCCTTTCCCGCGGACTGGAGTTCCCCCTTCACCTTGTAGGACTTGGCGTCCATGGTCACCAGGGCCATGGCCGCCGGACAGGGCGTCCTGACCTCCGCAAGCTCCCGGTTGTAGGAGGCCGCCTTGAAGAGCAGCACGCCCCTCCCCTTCTCCACCACCGGCAGCACGGGTATCACCCGCGGATAACCGTCCTCGCCCACCACCGCGACGGCCTTGATGGAGGTGATCATGGTAAACTTCTCCTTCACAAGGCGAGGCAGTTCCACCCCTTGGCGGAGGCCTCCCCCGCCGCGCAGCTTCAGCAGCAGCAGGTCAAGCGGGATGGAGAGGAGGGAGGCCCTGCGCTCCTCCCCCGCCTCGCGCACGTCGATCACCCCGGCCGACCTCACGCCGGAATAGGCGTTGTAACGCATAAGGGGGGAGGCGTCCATGGCCTCCTTATAGATGCCCGTGCGTTCGAACCCGCGGAAATCCCCGCTGAGGGTGACCATCCTCAGCTTGGTATCGACACAGGCCATCCCCACCCGGGGGTTGTTCAGCAGGTACTCCCTGCTCCTCCACATGAGGAACTCCCCGAAGATGAGGCGGTCACCGCGCCCGTCCGGCGGCGGCTGCAAGGTCACTATCAAGGCCACGTTGGGCCTGCCCTCTCCGTCCACGGTGGCCAGGAACTTGGCCGCCATCTCCTGCGCGAAGAGCTCCCGCGCCCCTGCCGTAAGCTCCACCTCAACCGACCCCCTTCTCCCTCGCCGTGGCCCCCGACCAGCGGGCCACGGAAAGGCCTTCCTCCCCGGCCGCCTCCACCAGGGCCGTCATCTTCCCCTCGGGGACAAGGCCCTGCCCCGCCAGCGGAAAGATAAGGTCCAGCCTCCGGTACTTGGCGCCGCAGGTGTTGTTGAAGGCCAGCAGGTCGTATCTTTCCACCCCGGGCAACTCGTCCCGTATAAAACGTGCCATGCGGCGTATGTTTTCCTCATCGTCCGTATAGCCGGGGATGACCGGCGTGCGCACCCACATGGCCTTGCCCATCGCCGCCACCCTGCGCGCGTTCTCCAGCACCGTCTCCAGGGGAAATCCCGTGTAGCGGAGATGCCTCTCCCCGTCCATCACCTTGAGGTCGTAGAGGACCAGGTCCGCCAGCTCCACCAATGGTTCCAGTTTTTTCCAGGACACTCCCCCGCAGGTGTCCAGCGCGAGGTGGATGCCCTCCCTTTTCAACCTTGTCATCAGCGCGGCGGAGAACTCTGCCTGCAGGGCCGGCTCTCCCCCGGAGAGCGTCACACCTCCCCCCGACTTCTCGTAGAAGACGCGGTCCCGCAGCGCTTCCTCCGCCACCTCCTCCACCGTCCTCTCCCTGCCGATGACCTCCAGGGCCGCGGCCGGGCAGGCCTCCTCGCAGAGGCCGCAGGCGTCGCAGGCCCCGCGGTCGATGACCATGCCCTCCGGGGTGAGGGTCAGGGCCCCGCGGGGGCAGGCTTCCAGGCAGTCGCGCGCGCCTATGCAGCGTACCTCGTACCACACCAGTTGCGGCTCCCTCTCCAGGCCCTCCGGGTTGTGGCACCAGGGGCAGCGCATGGGGCAGCCCTTCAGGAACACGGTGGTGCGGATGCCCGGCCCGTCCTCGGTGGAGTAACGCTGCACGTTGAAGACGATCCCGGCGAGGGCCTTTTCCTCACAGCCGGTGGGATTCCCTGGCGATGATCTCATCCTGTATCTCCCTGCCCAGCACGACGAAGTAGGCGTTGTAGCCGGTCACCCTCACCAGCAGGTTGCGGTACTCCTCCGGGCGCCGCTGCGCCTCGCGCAGGGTCTCCGGGTCGATGACGTTCACCTGCAGGGCCGTCCCCCCCTTCTCCCCGTAGGCCCGCAGGAAGGCCATGAGCTTCGTCACGTGTTCCTCGTCCCGCAGGAGGGACGGGCTGAAGCTGATGGTGTGGGAAGCCCCGTTGGGAGCCGTCTCCAGGCCCAGCTTGCCCACCGAGAGGGTGACCGCGGTGGGCCCGTTGCGGTCGGCGCCGTCCACGGGCCCGATGGCGTTGGAGAGGTAGGTGCCCCGCTTCCTCCCGTCGGGCGTGGCCGCGGTGGAGGGGGCGAAGGACACCCAGTAGTTCCAGGAGAGGTAACCCCCGCGGTACCTGCGTCCGGTGGCGGGAGAGGTGCGCTTGAAGACCATCTCCGTCCAGGTGCGCGAGAGGTAACGGGCCACCTCGTCCGCGTAATCATCGTCGTTGCCGTATTTGGGCGCCTTGTTCAGGAGCGTCTGGCGCAGGGGCTCGTGCCCCTCGAAGTTGTCCCGCAAGGCCCGCGCCAGCTCGCCCATGCTCACCTTCCCGTCCTCGTAGACCAGTCTCTTCACCGCGGTGAGCGAGTCCGCTGCGGTGGCGAAGGCTACGCCCTCCACAGTTATGTAATTGTGGCGCGCCCCGCCCTGCGTGATGTCCTTCCCCTTCTCCGCGCATCCCCCCACCAGGGCGGAGAGGTAGGGGGTGGGCTCGAACTCCGCGCGTATGCGGTCCGCCTCGTCGCTTATGGCCAGCACGTGATCGAGGAGGGCGCGCAGCTGCACCTCGAACGCCCCGCGGAACTTTTCCCAAGTGGTAAAATCCTCCACCTTCCCCGTGTCCGGCCCGATGCGCCTGCCGGTGGCCGCGTCCCGCCCCTGGAAGAAGACCAGCTCCACCGCCTTGGCCAGGTTCACGTTGACGTCCACGGTGCCGGAGCGGTCATCCCCCTGCAGGGTGTTCTCCAGGCACCCCACGGGGGCGTAGTCCCACAGGCGCTCCTTCGGCAGGCCCTGCCACTCCAGGCCGCGCATGGAGTTCTCGTCGAAGTTCATGAGGAAAGGCGACCCTTGCGCGCGGGAGATCATCTGCGCCACGCGCCGCAGCAGCGGCTCCGGCGTCCCGGCGTGCAGGCGGATGTTGGGCTTGGGCTCCAGCATGTTCATCTCCTCGATGACCTCCAGGAGCAGCCAGGTGAGCTCGTTGGAGGCGTCCCTACCCTCCGCGTCGATGCCCCCCAGGGTCATCAGCTGGCCGAAGCCGGAGTTGATCCCCTGGTTGCTGAGCACGCGGTGCTGGAAGTCGTAGGCGTAATTGTGCTTTATCCAGTAGCAGTGGAGGATCTCCTTGGCCTCCTCCCTGGTGAGGCGGCCGCTCTCCAGGTCCGCGCGGTAATAGGGATACATGTACTGGTCGAACCGACCGTGGGAAAGGCCGGCGCCGGGATAGGACTCCGCGGCCATGACCAGCATGTGGGTGAACCATAGGGACTGCACCGCTTCGTGGAAGGTCTCCGCCGGCTCCCAGGGGACCTTGCGGCATATGCGGGCTATTTCCCTCAGCTCCGCGGACCTTCCGGCATCCTCCTCCTCACCCGCCAGCCGCTCCGCCTCCTCGGCGTAACGCGAGGCCAGGTCGCGCGCCGCCTCGCAGCAGACCATGAGGGCCTTGAGGAAATCCGCATAGTCGAGCTCATCGGCCTCTTCCCTGCGGGAAGCGAGGTCCTCGTGTATGCCTTGCAATCCCTCGCGCAGCACCCGCGGGTAATCGGGAATGAGGTGCCCGGGCACGGCTCCGGCGTTGGCGATCCCCAGCTCGTTGATCTCCGTGCATCTCTTCCACCACCCGTCCACGGCCTTGCGCCATCGCTTCCCCTCAACGCGGTTATGGCACTTGGAAAGGGCGGTGTTGAACTGTCCCCCCACGACCAGCTCGCCTTCCAGGATGCGCACCGGAAGGTACTTGCGGCACACCTCGCGGAAGAATAGGGCGCGGCGTAAGGCGAGGGGCTGTTCCCAGAACCCCTCCGGCAGTTCCACCTTGCGCGCCAGCACCCGCAGCGACTCGCCGAAGGCGCCCATGAAGGGCACCAGCTCCGGGATGATGCCCCAGTTCACCGGGGACCACACCTCGTCCCAAGCGGTGCCGGTGGTGAAGGGGAGGACTTCGTTGCGGAAATAGGGCCTTGCCTCGATGGAATAATATTCCTTCCGCAGCTTCCTCACCCGCGGCGAAAGGTTATGCGAGGGCTGCCAGATAAGATCCGGGGTAACGACATCCTCTTCCCTCAAGCTCCTCACCTCCCGATGCCGCCGCCGGCCGCACGACTCCCTTGATGTGCGCCCGGCGCGCGCCTCGATGTCCTCTTACACACCCATCATAACGCATCGGATACGTGCCGCATTGACTTCCGTTAAACAAACGGGGGCCGGACCCGGTTTCTTATACCCCCAGGGGGTATAAGAACTGCCGTGCCGTCGTGTCCCTGTTGCCCGCATTACCTGCACGGGCACTTCCGGGGGCAGCAGGAAAAGAACGCCTGAAACCGGTGATGGGCCTCGTCAAAAGAGGGCTTTCTGGAACCGCCAGTCCAGGATGGACCTTCCCACCTCCAGCAGACGCAGGTCGGCGAGCATCCTGGAGGCCGTCTCGTCGAGCGGTATCCTCATCCCTTCGACCAGTGCGCGCATGGAATCTACCCAGGCGGGAAGCGCTTTCCCGAAGAAGAGGAGCAACTCCAGGCGCTCCCTGCCTCCTCCCTCGTCATCGAAGGTGAGCTCGAGCAGCCTTTCCCCCAGCAGTCGGTAGGCGGTGAGCTCCACCTTCCTCTGGGCGAGCGCATCCCTCGTGTCCGGGGACATATCGTTGGGGTCCAGGGACGAGATCAAGAGGTGATGCCAGCGCTCCATGAAGGAGACGACCACCGGGATGACCGCCGCCCTTTCCCACAGGAAGAGGGACCGCGAGACGCGCTCGTGCCCCCAACCCTCCTCCCCCACCAGGTTCCGGGATGGGACCCGCACCCGTTCGAGGATCACCCTCCCGTGCGGCGAGGTGGCAAGGAATCCCAGGTCGACCTCCTCTACCCGCACGCCGCCTCCCTTCTCCACCAGGAAGGCGGATAGCCCCGACTTCCCCGCCGGGGGATCGGTGGCCGCTATTACCAGGAAAAGGTCGGCGACCGGCGCGTTGGTCACCGGGCCTTTCTCCCCCGTGAGCACGTAACCGTCCCCCTCCTTCACGGCCCGGGTGCGCATGTGCGCGGGGTCGGCACCCGCGTTCGGCTCGGAGATGGCCGCCGCGCCTATGCTCTCTCCCCGGCACAAGCCTGGGAGGTATTCCTCCTTCTGCTCCTGCGAGCCGAACACCTGCAGGGGATAGGCGCAGAGCATCACGTGGTCCGCCACGCACAGGGCCAAGCCGAGATCCAGGCTCTCGCCGGCCAGCAGCGCCAGGCACTCCGTAAACTCGCCGACCCCCGCACCCTCGCCCCCGTATCTCTTGTCGATGGCCATCCCCAAGACGCCCATGTCTGCCAGCTTTTTCCATAACTTCCAGTCCAGCGTCCTGCTGGCAGCCCGCCTCTCCACGCTGGTCAGGACCTTGCTCCTCGCGAAGGTCCTCAGCTCTTTGGCGTTCATCGACACCTCCGGGCGCTTCGCTACCCGCCGCCGATACCAGCCGCTTCCATGTTCTCGCCATCTCCATGATAGTCTTTGCCGGTGACCCCCCGCAAATCGGTGTCAGCGATTTTTCCTGCGGAATCGCCGCCAAGGTTCAGCCTGGCCGGAAGAAGTCTTGCCGACCAAAGCAGGCAGCATTAAGAGTAAACCTCAGCGAATGCCGCTTTAAAGAGCGATTCTATGCCCACGAAAGAACTTACCGGGTATCATGCAGCCATAGGGGTAGGTCAGGAGCGGATGGCGTCGTTGAGTTCCCGCGTGTAGTCGATGAGCTCCTGCATGGTGGGGAACTCCTCGCTGGCGAAGCAGAACTCCTCCGACCATTGGTTGAGCCGCAGGGGTTCCCTCTCCTCCTCCGAGAAGGTGCGCAGGAAGAGATCGTAGAGCGCGGTGCCGCGGAAGACCACCAGGGGGAAGAAGGTGGCCTCGCGGATGCCCTCCCGACGCAGGATCTCCACCGTGCGCTGCAGGCTCTCCCGGCTCTCCCCCGGCAGGCCCGCGATGAAGGTGAGGATGGGGTTCAGGCCGTGCTCGCGGGCGGCGCGCGCCGCCGCGAGGATCTCGGCGGAGGTGGTGCGTTTCTTTACCACCTCGCTCAGGATGCGGTCGTCCAGGGATTCCGCCCCCAGCGCCACGCTGTGAAAGTTGCTCTCCTTCAAGCCCAGCAGGATCTCTGGAGTCAACGAGTCGGCGCGCGTCTGGATATGGTAGGTATAAGGCACCTCCCGCACCGTCTCCAGCAGCCTGCGCAGGCGGGGCCGGTTGAGGGCGAAGGTGGCGTCCCCGAAATAAAAGGAGCGCTCGCCTTCAGGGAAATGCTCCCAGCAATAATCCAGCACATCCCGCACGTATGCCGGGGAGTGGTAGCGCGTCTTCCTCTTCCACACCGCGGGGTCCAGGCAGAAGGTGCACTGCTCGGGGCATCCCCGCGAGGTGAGGAAACCGCTGCCGGGGATGTAATCGTCGAAGAGGTTGAGGGCCTTCAGCAGGCGGTGGCGGTCCGCTATGCGAAACTCCTCGGAGACGGTGTAGATGTGCGGGAAGCGATCCAGCTCCTTCTCGAGGCCTCTATCCCTGTTATGGATTACATTCCCACGTGTGTCACGCCAGGTCAGCCCGTCCACGTGTGAGAAATCTCGCCCTCCCCGCCGCAGGGTTTCAAGGAGCTCCCAGGCCGTCCACTCTCCCTCCCCGCGCACCACGCAGTCGGCGGCGCCGTCCTCCATGATCTCCGCGGGGTGCATGGTGGAGTAGATGCCCCCGGCGACCAGGAAAGCCTCCGGCAGCATCTCCCGTATGCGCTTCAGCATCCCGCGGGCATGGCGGGCTATGTAATAAATGGATATGGGGAAGAGCACCACCTCGGGCTGCAGGTCCCGCAGGGAATCTTCCAGGTTTTCCCGCATGAGGCGCAAGGCCTCCTCTTCCCCGACGGGCGCCGTGGAGGTCGCTTCCGCCGGCAGCCCCTCCTCCCGTTCCTGGAACCACCGTTCCTCGTGGAAGACGTCGACCACCAGGTTGAGGACCTCGCATGGCCACCCCCGCCCCTTGAGGAAGGCCGCGATGTACATGGCGCCGTATTCCGGCACCAGCAGGGCCTTGTTGCGCAGGAAGGAGAACTCCGCCATCCACAGGGGATGGGGCTTGGTCTCCAGGAGCCCGTAACCCCAGGAGTCCGAGATGATCACCGTCTTCAAGCCCTTCCCGCTCATGTCGCCTATTTTATCTGAAGTACCCCGATTCATAAATAAAGCCTTTCACCCCTAAGCGCGGGCAGCCATAAGCCAACACCAGGGCCAGGCCTCATTATTGTTGTCTGTTCATGTAGAGTCGCGGCTTGATAAGTCCCCGAAAAAAGGCGGCGCTTGAGGCCTGACCCCATTCTTATTGCCAAACGTGCCGTATTGCTGAGCCGGAGCACGAACCGGAGCGCTTAGCCTCCCGCCAGGCGGGAGAGGAGGAAGATCTCGTCGCCGTCGCGCAGCGGGCCATTCCCGCCTGCAAGGGGTTCCCCTTTACGCATGGCGATCACCAGGGGGTGGAACTTCTCCCTCTCGCTGTCCCACATCTGCGCGGGCATGCAGGGTCCGTAATCCCGCCCCAGCAGGCGCAGCAGGTCACCCGCGGTGGAGCCCTCGGGCAATTCGTATTCCCTCTCCTTCTCCCCCACGTAATGCCGTATCATCCCGGTGAAACGCACCTTTACCCGCATCTCTTTTTCCGCCCCCGCGTTCCTCTCGCGAACCACGCAGTCACCGCGCCGCGCCACGGTACCCGCGCCCGTCACAGCTTCTTCTCCGACTGGCCCATGTCGTCAAGCACCCCGTGGTAGACCACCGCTGCCTTCCTGAGCAAGGGCTGCAGCTTGAGCAGCCCCGTGGCGTTGCCCTCAACCTTGATCCTCTTGCGCGCGATGGCCATCACCGGGTTGAGCTTGTTGGACCAGGAACGGTGGCCGTCGTCGGCGGAGAGCGTCATGCGCACCTTGAACTCGCCGGGGGGCTCTCCGGTGCCGAACTCGTTCTTTCCCCCGCGCAGGTCGAACCAGAACTGGACGTCCGGGTCGAAATACTTGAAGATCACGATCTGGTCCAGCTTCTCCACCTTTGAAGACAGCTCGGGGTCGGCGAACATGCGCCGGAAGAGCTCGCTGAAGGTCTCGGTCAGTTCCTCCGCGTCCTTCCAGAACTGGCTCATCCCTTACCTCCTTCTTCCCGGACATGACTGCATCGCCGCATCATTTCCATTACTTGCCAGGAAACCGCACGAGGGCTCCCGTCGCGAGCTGCTCCGGGGCCGCGCATCAGAGCAACCGCCGGAAGAGCTCGGCTATCTCCTCCTCCTCCGGGGGGCGCGGATTGAACACCATCTGGATATCCTCCATCGCCTTCACCGCAAGCTCCGGAAGGTCCTCCTCGCGAATGCCGTATCCCTTGAGGTCCGCGGGCAGGCCCAATTCGGAGATGAGCTGCCTCACCGCGGCGATAGCGGCGTCCGCCGCCTCCCCCGCGGACAGCCCGCGCACGTCCACCCCCATGGCCTCGGCCACGTCCCGGTACCGCCCGTCCACGTAGTCACGGTTGTACTCCATGACCGCGGGCAGCATGATGGAGTTGGCGACGCCGTGCGGTACATCGAACATCCCCCCCAGGGCATGTGCGCAGGCGTGCACCGCCCCGCACATGGTGTTGAAGAAACCCACCCCGGCGACGGTGGCCGCGAACTGCATGTAGGCGCGCGCCTCCAGGTCATCCCCCTTCTCCACCGCCCGGCGCAGCCAGCGGCTCACCAGGCGTATGGCATGCAGGGTCATGGCATCCGCCAAGGGATTGGCATAGGGAGAGGTATAAGCCTCGATGGCGTGGGTGAGGGTATCGACCCCGGTGGCGGCGGTCAGCGCCGCAGGCAGGGAGACGGTGACCTTGGGGTCCAGCAGGGCCACGTCGGCCACGCAATACCACTCGATGAAGCCGGTCTTGGTCTGCTCCTCCTCGTTCTTGATGATCGCGCCCCAGGTGACCTCGCAACCCGTCCCCGCGGTGGTGGGGATGGCCACGTGGGGAAGCATGGGCCGCCCCACCAGCTCCGCCCCGACGTGCTCCGCGATGTCCTCCTCGCCTCCGGTGACCAGCACGTTGGCCCCCTTGGCGGTGTCCATCACCGACCCGCCCCCCACCGCGACTATGCTGTCCCCTTCCACCTCCTTGATGAAGCGGGCGGCTTCGTTGATCACGCTCACCAGGGCATCCTGCCGCACCTTGTCGAAGACGCCCGCGATCTCGACGTCGCTTTCCTTCAGCGCCTTCTTCACGTAGTCGAGGATTCCCGCCTCGATCACGCCCCGGTCGGTGAAGATGACCGGCCTTTTCGCGCCCAGCTCGCCCAGCTCGAAGGGGAGCTCCTCCACCGACCCCACGCGGTAGACGATCTTGGTGCGCAGCTTGAACTCGATGAGCTCCTCCGGAAGCGCCATATCGCTCCTCCCGCCTTTCTCGCTCACGCGGCGTACCTTTTACGGCAAAGCGCCTTTCTTACAACTTCCCCAGCAACAGGCGGCTGATGATCAGCTTCTGTATCTCCGATGTGCCCGCCCCGATGGTGCCCAGCTTGGCGTCGCGCAGGGTCCTCTCCACGGGGTACTCCCGTATGTAGCCATAGCCGCCGAAGATCTGCACCGCCTCGCTGGCCACACGGAAGGCCGACTCGGTGACGAAGAGCTTGCACACGCAGGCCTCCATCATGGCCGGGATGCCCTGGTCCTTCATCCAGGCCACCCTGTAGACCAACAGGCGCGAGGCATCCAACAGGCACTTCATCTCCGCTATCTTGAAGGCCACCGCCTGGAACTTTCCGATAGGCCTGCCGAACTGCTTTCTCTCCCTGGCGTACTCGACGCAGCGCTCTATGTTTGCCTCCATGCAACCCACGGCGGGAGCCACCATGATGGCCCGCTCCCACTCCAGGGTGGCCTTGCCCACCCCGTAGAAACCGTCTCCCTCGTTCCCCAGGAGGTTTTCCGCCGGGACCCGGCAGTCGCTAAAGACCAGCTCGGCGGTGGGTGAGGTGCGGTTGCCCATCTTGTCCAGCTCCTTGCTCACCTGGAAACCCTCAAAGCCCTTCTCCACGATGAAAGCGCTGATGCCAGCGCCACCCTTCTCCTTGTCGGTGACGGCGATGACGATGCACAAATCGGCGACGGGCCCGTTAGTGATGAACATCTTCGTCCCGTTGATGACGTAGAAATCGCCGTCGCGCACCGCCGTGGTCTTGATGGAGGCGGCGTCAGACCCGGCGTCGGGCTCGGTAAGCCCGAAGCAGCTTATCTTCTCCCCGCTGCAGATGCCGGGTAGGTACTTCCTCTTCTGCTCCTCCGTGCCCATCACCCAGATGGGCACGGCGCCGATGATGGTGTGGGCCCCCCAGGAGAGGGCCACCCCCGCGTCCCCGCCGCCCGCCCCGAAGGCGTCCATGGCGATAGCGGTGTCCAGGGCTCCGGCACCGGAACCCCCGTACTCGTCCGGGAAGGGGAGACCGAGCAAACCCATATCTCCCATTTTCTTCCATCCATCCCAGAAGAACTCGCCCCTGCGGTCGTACTCCTCGGTGAAGGGCGCGATCTCCTTCTCCGCGAATTCCTTCACCTCCTTGAAGAAGGCCTTCTGTTCCATAGAGAGCTCGAAATCCATCTGCTACCTCCCCTTTCCTCATCCTCCCTTGCCCTGCATCCTCCCTCTCCTCGCGCTCCGGCATCGAGGTCCCGCGCCGGCGGAGGCAATCACGCGTTCGTCCCGCCCCGCCGACAAAAAAAACCGCGTACTTGCCTCTGCTTTTCCCCGCCCCGCACAGGACGTGCCCGAGCGGAGATCCACGGAAGAAACGGCCAATGGCTGCGTACCGCAAAATGGCGGCACAGAAGCCCCCTATCGCCCGCACCGCCATGCGTCCCCTAAGAGCTGCATCTCCGGCCGCGAGGTCACGTCGCGGCCGCATGATGTCACTCGAAAAGGTCGTCCTCCTCCGCCCCCGCTTCTTCCTCGCCGCCTCCCGCGCTCTCGTCCGCGGACCGCTGGCCTTCCGGGATCTCTTCGCGAGGCGGGCCGCCGGCTTCTTCCGGCTCTTCCCCGCCTCCCGCGAATCTCCTTATCCCGAGGGCCGGCTCGCCGCTCCCGAAGCAGGTGGTAAAAGATTCCAGTTCAAGCTCGAGACCGCGCTCCAGGTCAAGGTCGAGGGAACGGTTGAGGCACCTTTTCGCCATGTGAAGGGCCGTTCTTCCGCACTGGGAGAGTTTCTCCACCCATTCCCCCACCCTGCCCGCAAGCGTCGCCTCCGGAACCACCTCGTTCACCAGTCCCCACTCCGCCGCCGTCTCCGCGTCCACCACCTTCCCCGCCAGGACCATCTCCCTGGCGCGGCGCAGGCCCACCAACCGCGCAAGCCTCTGGGTCCCTCCCCCGGAAGGGACCATGCCCAGCCTCGCCTCCGCAAAGGCGAAGCGGGCGGCCGGGGTTGCCAGAGCCAGGTCGCAGGCCAGGCATATCTCCAGCCCGGCCCCCATGGCCACGCCGTTCACCGCGGCGATAGTGGGCAGGGAAAGCTCCGCGATTCGCCCGGTGATCAGTTGCAGCTCGCGGGAGCGGCGGCGCGCCGCCATGGGGGCTACCTTCTCCAGGCCCGCCATGTCCATGCCCGCGCAGAAGGCCGCGCCCTGCCCGGTGAAAACCACGGCCCTCACCCCGGGATCTGCCTCCAGGGCGTTGAGGCAGCCCCACAACTCGCGCAGCGAACCCTGGGTGAGCGCGTTCATCTTGGCCGGCCGGGAAAAATATACCCAACCCGCACCGTCCCGGATCTCCCAGGCGATGACCTTCTCCTCCATGTCCTCCCCCCGGTGGGCCCCGCGGTAAACCCCGCGCGCCTATCCCTTGCCTAGAGTTTCCAGTAGCTCTCCTGCTTCCCGCCGCCGTAGTCGTAAAAACCCCGCCCCGTCTTGCGCCCCAAAAGGCCGGAGGCCACCAAGCGTTTCAGTAGCGGCGGGGGATAATACTTCGCGTCTCCGGTATCGTTGTAGATGGCCAGGGAGGCGTTCGTGAGCACGTCGATGCCCGTCATATCCGCCAGCTCCAGGGGCCCCATGGGCAGGTTGTAGCCCAGGCGCATGGCCTTGTCGATGTCCTCCGGGGTGGCCACCCCCGCTTCCAGCATCCTCGCCGCCTCCATGACCATGGGGAGGTAGAGGCGGTTGGCGATGAAGCCCGCGTGATCCTTGAGCACGCGCACCGTCTCCTTCCCCACCGACTGCGCCCATTTCTCGGCGGTCTCTAAGGTCTCGTCGGAGGTCTGCAGGCCCCGGATGATCTCGCAGAGTCGCATGAGCGGCACAGGGCTGAAGAAATGGGTCCCCACCACCTTCTCCGGCCGCCCGGTGGCCGCGGCGATGGAGGAGATGGGGATGGCGGAGGTGTTGGTCCCCAGGATGGCGTGGGGAGGGCAGATGTCGTCTAGCTCGCCGAAGACCTTGCTCTTCACCTCGAGGTTCTCGAAAACCGCCTCCACCACCAGGTCGCAGTCGGAGGCGTCCTTCAGGTCGGTGGTGGTGGCGATATTGGCCAGGGCGGCGTCGTGCTGCTCCTGCGTGATCTTCTCCTTGGAGAGGAACTTCCCCAGGGAATCGCGGATGGCTTCCATGCCCTTGGAAGTGCGCTCCTCGTCGACGTCGTGCATGACCACCTGGTACCCCGCGAAGGCGGTGACCTGCGCGATGCCGCTTCCCATGAGGCCCGATCCCACTACGAAGACTTTCTTGATCTCCATGGCTACCTCCCGTGGTTCGACCTTCCCTTCCCGTCAAGCTGTGAAAGAGTTACCTGCGAGGTATATACGCCGGCGCCTCCCGCCGCGTCGCGAGAAACGGCGCGAAAAAAGTATATCACATTACTTTCGCGACCTCGTGCGGGCTCTCTTGGCCGGCTTTGTGCGCATGACCTTCCACCATCCGCGCAGGAAATTGACCAGGCAGAGCGCGGATATCAGCGCGGCGGCCACCGCGGCGGCGTTCGCGGGGCGGGAGAGAAAACCCCTCGCCCCCTCCAGGATCTCCGCTGCCCGCGAAAGGGAAGGGAGGTAAGCCTCCCTTCCGTGGGAAAAGGTGCCCAACTGTCCGTGGGCGGATTTCACCAGGTCCGTGAGGTCCGAAATGTCTTCCACCAGGTACCACTCCCGCAAAAAAGTCCGCGACGCTCCGCGGCCCAGCGGTCCCCCCGCTCTCCTACCGCCTTCCCAAAGACCCCCTACCCGATGAAGAGGGGAACGTGGGAGAAGGACGCCACGTCGAACAGCCCCACGTCGGTTATCTTCAGGGCGGGGATAACCGGTAGGGCCATGAAGGAGAGCGCCATGAAGGGATCTGCAAGCCCGCAGCCCAGCCCCCTTGCCGCCTCCCGCAGCTTCCGCACCCTTTCCGTCACCTTCACCAGGGGCAGGGTGGACATGAGGCCCGCCACGTCCAGGGGAAGCTCCGCGAGCACCTTACCTTTCCTGACCACCGCCTGGCCTCCGCCCATATCCGCCACCCTGCGGGCAGCCGCCATGATGTCCGTGTCATCCGCTCCCACCACCACCAGGTTGTGGGAGTCGTGGGCCACCGTGGAAGCCATGGCTCCCTCGCGCAGCCCGAACCCGCGGATGAAGCCCACCCCCACGTTGCCCGTTCCGCGATGCCTCTCGAAAACGCAGATCTTGAGGATGTCCCGCCCCGGATCCGCTGTCACCACGCCGCCTTCCACCCGCGGTTTCTCCACCAGCCTTTCCGTGACGATCTGGTCTGGGACTACCCCGATCACCAGGATGTTCCCTTTCCCGGCCGGCACCGCGACATCTGGTATTTTTTCCCATGCGATATTCATGGCGCCGGGGGCGGGGGGCCCCGGCTGCACGTCGACCAGGAGCTCCCCTCCCTCCGCTACCTTCATCCCCCGCTTGTACACCGCCCTCACCGCGAAGTCCCTCAGATCCTCCAGCACCACCAGGTCCGCCAGCCAGCCGGGCGCGATGCCTCCCCTGCGGGGCAGGCGGAAGCGCAGGGCGGGGTGCAGGGTCACCATGCGCAGAGCGGCCACCGGGTCCAGCCCCAGCCCCACCGCCCGGCGCAGCACGTGGTCCAGGTGGCCTTCCTGTCTGAGGTCGTCGGGCTGCCGGTCGTCCGTCACCATGAGCAGGCGATGCGAGGGGGTCTCCATGGCCAGGGGAAGCAGCGCCTGCAGGTTCCTAGCGGTGGAACCCTCGCGCATGTAGATATACATGCCTTTCTCCAGCTTCTCCCTGGCCTCGCCCGCTGCCACGCACTCGTGGTCGGATTCCACTCCCGCCGCCAGGTAAGCGTCGAGGTCCTTCCCGCTCAGGCCTGGAGCATGGCCGTCGATGGGCAAACCGGCACAAGCCTCTATCTTAGCCATGATCGCCGCGTCCCCGCTTATCACCCCCGGGAAATTCATTACCTCGCCTAACCCCACTACCGCCTCCTCCACGAGCAGGGGCGCCAGATCCTCCGCCTCCAGCACCGCCCCCGCCGTCTCCATGGGCGTGGCGGGGACGCAGGACGGGAGCATGATGAAAACGTCCAGGGGGAGCCCTTCGTCCAGGCGCATCATGTACCGAATGCCCTCCATCCCCAGCACGTTGGCTATCTCGTGGTAATCGGTGACCACCGCCGCGGTGCCGTGAGGGACCACGGCGCGGGCGTATTCCGGAAGGGAAACCATGGAGGATTCGATGTGCACGTGGCCGTCTATGAAGCCGGGGCAGAGGTAAGCGCCGCCCAGGTCCACCCGCTCCCGCGCGCGCCTCTCCCCAAAACCGGCTATGCGGCCATCGTGGACCGCCACCTCCTCCTCCCTGACCTCGCCACTGAAAACGTCGACCAACTTCGCCCCCGTGATCAGGAACTCCGCCTCGCTCTCTCCCCTGGCCACCGACAGCCATGTATCGCGATCCATCGCTTTCCTCCCGCTCTCTCTCGTCGCCGCGCCCCTTCCGCGCTGTCTCCCTGTTTTTCCCTATTCCCGCCTCCGGAAAGACGCGGATGCCCCGGTCCGTTTCGGATATGCATGACCTGGCGGCGTTTCTCCCGCGGGGCAAGGAGCGGCTCTTGCCGGGCGGGGAGATCCCGCCCTCCTCGAGCCGTCAGATCACCGGTTCCTCCTGCAGCTCACCCGGCTTGCGCAGCCCCTCGGCAGGATAGGCCCTCATCTCCAGGATTACCTTAAGGGCTTCCTCCCTCATGGCGTATTCGAAGGCCTGCACCCCCATTTCCAGGGGGAACCTGCGGTCGATGAGCTCCTGCACGTTGACCAATCCACGCATGAGGGCGCGTATGGCGGGTTGGAAAGGGCCGCAGCGCGAGCCTATCACCTGCACCTCGTCTACCACCAGCCTGGAGATATCCAGCCGTACGTTGTCGACGAAGGTGCTCTTCTGGACGATGGTCCCCGCGGGCTTCACCAGGGCGCGTGCCAGCTCGAAGCCCTCCGGCTTCCCCGTGCATTCCACAACCACGTCAAACCGCTCTTCCCCCGCCCCCTCGCTTTCCAGGGCGGTCCTCACCCCCAGGCGATCCAGGATCTTGAGCTTATGCGGGTAGCGCCCCACGGCAAGGAGCGAACAGCCCGACAGGCGCATCACCTGGGCCGCCAGTAGCCCCAGCTTACCGTCTCCCAGCACCGCCACCCTCAGGCGCGGGTTAAGGTGAACCTGCTCGGTGACGCGGAAGCACGCCGCCAACGGTTCCACGAAAACGGCCGTGTAGGTGGGCATGGTGTCCGGTACCAGGTGGAGGTTGGAGACGGGGAGCGTGGTGAACTCGGCGAAGGTGCCGTTCCTTCCGCTGATCCCCAGCGTGGTGCGCTGCGGGCAGTGATTGCCCCTCCCCTCGATGCACATGGCGCAGACGCCGCAAGGGCAGTTGATCTCCCCCACCACCCTCTTCCCGACCCAGTCGGGATTATCGCATCTCTCCACCACCCCTACGAACTCGTGACCCAGGATGCCCTTGAACTGCATATAGCCGCGAACCACCTCCAGGTCCGTGTGGCATATGCCTGCGGCGATCACCTTGATGAGGGCCTCGCCGGGTCCCGGCTCCGGCACGGGGAGGTCGTCCCGGAGCTGGAGCTCACCGTCGAAATACAGGCCGAGCATCTTGCGCCACTCCTCCTTCTTTCTTCGCGCCGACGACGCGGAAAATCCGCTCGCTATCTATCTTACCTCATGTTCTTCCTTCCTTCCCCTCCTTTCCTCAATTCACCTTTCTGCGACGTCCCCCGTCTTCCCTTCCGGGGGCACGTACGGCCCATGCGCAGGACATGTCCCACCTCTGCGGGAGCGCCGTGAACGCATCCCCGGATATGCACGTACCTTCCATCGGGGGACGGGTTTCGCGCGCGAGGGAGCGGACGGCCGGAAGCGGGTACTCTCCATGGTAGGCCCGCTGCGTGGCCTCGGGAGCGGGCGAGCGCCGTGAACGCATCCTCTGTAAAAACGCCCCCTATTCAAGATCCGGCCTGCTGGGGACGTCGCGGGAAAGGGTCAACTGGGAGCATGTATCCCGGCCGGCCTCGCTTCACCGGCCTCCTCGGGCTCCCACTCTTCCTTGGGATGCGGCTTTCTGCGGGCGATAATGGTGATGATGGAGGGGAGCACCAGGAGGCTCGCCGCCAGGGAGACGGCGAGGGAAAGCGCCGTGATGAGCCCGAAGCGGCGGATGGGGGCCATCTTGGAATAGGAGATGACCAGAAAAGCGCCGGCGGTGGAGACCACGCTGGCCAGGAGGGGTTTGCCCACACGCATCACGGAGATCTCCAGGGCTTCGGCCACACTTGTCTCACGCGAGGAGTATTCCTCCAGGAAACGATGGGTCACGTGGATGCCGTAATCTATGCCCATGCCGATGATCATGGAAGCCACCAGCACGGTCATCATGTCCAGTTCCCAGCCCATGAGGGCCAGGAAACCCATCTCCAGGGATACGCCTGCCACCAGCACCGACAAGGTGGCAATGCCGTAGGTGAGGGAACGGAAGATCAGCACGAGCGCCACTCCCGAGAGCAGCAGGGCCAGGAGCGCCGTGCGCAACTGCGTGGGGACCAGGTTCCCCAGGAGGTCATAGGTGAGAGGGGTTATCCCACCTACCTTGTACCCGATGTCCAGCGATCCGAAATAGGCCTCGGCCGTCTCCCTCAGGACGTGGGTCTTGTCGATGGCTTCCCGGTTGCTCTTGGCACCCTCGCTGAAGATGCTGATCAGGACGGCCTGGTGATCGGCGGAGATCAACTTGCCCTCCTGCGGCCCGAAGAGCTCGCTTATCTCCCGCAGATCCCCTTCCGCCTCGTCCGCGGATGAGGGCAGGGCGGCGGCGTAGTCGGCTCCCGGCGCGGCCTTGCCCATCTCGACGCGGTAATCCTGCAGCAGTTCGGCGAGGCAAGAGCTCCCGTTCTGCGTGAAGTAGGGCGTGGCGGCAAGCCCGTCCTGGAAGTTGCGCATGGCCACCAGCACCCGCGGATCCAGCACGTTCCCGGTGAGGAGGACCACGTCCTCCTGCTGCCCCCCGAAGATGCGCTCCTGCTCGTACTGGGCCTGCAGCGAGGGGATGTCCTGGGGCGCCAGGGCGCGGAGGTCAGGGGTGGTGGTGAGGCGCAGGGAACCCAGCACGCAGGCCAGGACCACCAGCGCGTAGATGGTCACCACCGCCCACGGACGGTCCTGTGATATCCCCGCTATCCTCCCCATCGCGTGGTCGAACCGAGAGTCCCCCCGCGATGAAAAGATGGCCACTCCGCGGGGGGCCCGTCTGCCTTCCCGGCGTAGCCTGCGGTCCTCCCGCAGGATCATCAGTGCGGGCAGGAAGGTCACGCTGAGCAGGAAGCAGATGCCTATGCCCACCGCGCCCATGTAACCGAATTCCCGCATGACATCGAAGTCGGAGAAATGGAAGCTCGTGAACCCGAAGAAGGTGGTGATACAGGCCAGGAAGACGGCCACGCCCACGGTGACCACCGCGCGGTAGGCCGCGCCGCGCTGGTCCTCGCGGATGCCGAATTCCTCGTAGAAACGGCTCATCATGTAGACGAGGTTCCCCAGGCTTATGCCCAGCACCAGCGGACCGATGACCGCGGAGAGCATGGTGTAGGGAAGGTGCAGCCAGCCCATGAGCCCGTAGATCCAGACCGCGGACATCACGATCACCGCCAGGGGAAGGAAGATGTCCGTGAACCTCTGGAAAGTCACGTAGAGGAGGGCCATGAGCACCGCCACGGCGATGAGGGCGAGCAGCCAGGTGCTCTCTAAGACGTAATTTTCCAGGTCCCGGTCTATGGAGGGATCGCCGCTTATCACCACCCTCGCCGGCACCTCGCCATCCTCGAAATAGCCGTGGAAGAAATCCTCGAACCTGCGGGCCGCCTCCCGCATCTCCTCCGTGGCAAGGTCGGGGTTGACCTTGACCCAGATGGTCGCGTACTTCCCGTCCGCGGAGAGGAGCGCGGATCCCTCCTTCTCCACCGTCCACTTGTAGGCCACCGGGTTCGCCAGGTACTGAGAAACCCCTTTTTCGATGGCCTCCTCGAAGGGGATGGTGTTCGCGGGATCGGCCGGATCGGGCACCATGGTACCCTCTCCGAAACGCATGATGGTGGCGATGTCGCTTACCAGCGGCCCGTAGGCCTTGCGCGCCTCGTTCAAGGCGTTGAGGGCGAACCCGGTGAGGAAATGCTCCATGTAGACGTAGTATTCCTCGCCCACCTGCTCTTCCATCTCCTTCTCGAGCAGGAGGAATTTCTTGATCATGGGGTAGGTGAGCAGGTAATCGCTCTCCACCATGGGGATCTCGTAGTTGGTGCCCCCGAAAAGCTGGTCGACTTCCTTGACGGTGCGCGACGTCTCGTACTTGCTGGGGATGAGGTCCTTCTGGCCCGCCTTCACCTCTATAAAGCCCATGCCCACCGCCACCGGCACGGTGAGGGCGACGCATGCGATCACCACCATGAGGGCATGATCCCTGCAAATCCGCGCGAAAAACTTCATCTTTCCCCTTCCTTCGGGCTCGCTCCCCTGCGAGCCGCAAGCCTTCCCGCAATGCCAACGACGATATTTCCAATCATTATAATTGCTTCGCCGGCGTTTGGTTACCTTCCTTGCATAAAGCGCCTGCATTCCTCGCAGGCCCACCACCCATCGGACATGGTCTCCCGCCGCCGCGCGTCGCCGGCTGTGCGCGGAGAAACTCCTTTCCACCGCAAGTGACGGGGTGATATCCTCGTGCGTGTGGCAGCACGTTCTCCGGGAGGCGCAAAGGGATCGCGGCAGCTCCCCTGGAGGCGCCCGTTGCGGCAACTGCGCACCGGGAGCGCGCTCCACCATGAGCCAAGGAGTGGAGGTTGGCTTATCTTCTCGTAAGCAAGGTCTCAGCGTACCGCGATGACGAGGTCCGCTCCGCCGTCGCAAGAGCGCTCGACGAGAGCGGCCTCCATTGGGAGGGCAAGTCGGTATTGGTCAAGCCCAACCTCCTGGGTCCCTTTCCGCCGCAATCCGGGGTGGTGACCCATCCATCCCTCATTCGCGCCTTACGGGAGGAGCTGCTCCGCCGGGGGTGCCGCGTGATGATAGGGGATAACCCGGGGGTGCGGGGTTACGGCATGACGGCTCGCATGGCCCAGGTGAGCGGGGCCGGGGAGGCGGCGGGAGAGGACTTCGTCAACCTGGGCCTGCGCCCGCGGCAGGTGAGGATGGCGTCGCGCCACGTCGATCTCGTCTCCGTCTGTTCCGAGGTCTTCGAGGTGGACATCTGGATATCCGTTCCCAAGTTCAAGACCCACATGTCCGCGGTGATCACCGGCGCGGTGAAGAACAGCTACGGCCTTCTGGTGGGAGGCGAGAAGGCGCGCCTGCATGCCGTCGCCCCGCGCCCGCAGGACTTCGGCGAGCTGCTGGTGGACGTCTACGCCCTGCGCCCCCCGGACCTGGTGATCATGGACGCGGTGGTGGGCATGGAAGGGAACGGCCCCTCCGGGGGCAAGCTGAGGGAGATCGGCGTCCTCCTTTCCTCGCGCAGCGGCGGGGTCATCGACCTGGCCATGTGCGCCATGGCCGGGATAGACCCGGCGCGCGTTCCCACCCAGGTGTGGGCGGCACGGTGCGGGCTAGCGCCTCAGGACCTGGGGGCGGTGGAGGTGGAGGGGGAGATACCCGTGCTGCACGGTTTCAGAAAACCCTCCACCATGGCGCGGCTGGACCCCGGCGGGACGGTGCAGAGGCTCATCTTCCGCCGCCTCTCGCGACCGCACCTGGGGGTGGACAGGGAAAGGTGCACGGCCTGCGGATCCTGCCTGCGCGGCTGCCCGGTGCAGGCCATCTCGCTACGCGATTACCCTCGTTTCGACACGAAAAAGTGCATAGCCTGCTACTGCTGCTATGAGCTTTGTCCCGAGGGAGCCGTCAAGGTCGGCAGGCTGGTGGCTTTCCTGCGCGGATAGAAAAGGGGGCCGGGGATTGGTAAGATGATTCTCGATAAATATTCCGGATGGTTCCTGGCAACCTGCCCGTCCGTCGACTGGAAAGGCGGTAGGCGATGACCATATTCACCGATTTCTACGACCGGGACCTGGTCGGCTTCCCCGAGTTCGTCTTCCTCCATTTCGAGGGCCGCGACTTCACCAACCTCGAGGTGTACCGCTCCTCCTGCCGCATCGGGAACGCCCTCCACGAGTTCGGCCTGCGTGAGGGCGACGTGCTGCTCATACACACGGAGAACATCCCCGAATTCGCCCTGATACTCGCCGCCTGCGCGAAAATGGGCGTCATCTTCTGCCCCACCCTCTTCCTGATCAGCGCCGAGGAGCTTTCGTGGATAGCCGAGCACTGCGAGGCCAAGTGCGTGGTGACCACGCCGAACCTGCTGGCGAAGGTGCGTGCCGCCTGCCCCCGCTGGATAGAGCAGGGCAAGGTCATCCTCTGCGAGGGAGAGGAGAGCGGGGTGCTCTCCCTCCAGGAGCTTGTCGGCGACCAACCGGACGAGCTTCCCACCTGCCGCGAGCTTGGCGACGACGACGTGGCGGCCCTGCTCTACACCTCGGGCACCACCGGGAAACCGAAGGGCGTGATGCTTACCCACCGCAACCTGGGGAGCAACGCGCGCTCGGCGGCCGAAACCAACCGCATGACCCGCGGGGAGGTAGCGCTTTCCGCGCTCCCCCTCACCCATTCCTACGGGCTGACCATGTCCCTGCTTCCCTGCATCATCGGCCTTTCCTGCGTGCTGGTGCGCTGGTTCGAGGCGGAGGAGATATTCGCCTACACGGAAAGTCACCACATAACAACCATGACGGGGGTGCCGGCCATGTATATCCAGCTCCTCAACCACCCGCGCGCCCCCCAATACAACGTGCGCAGCTGGAAGAGGCTGCAGAGTGGGGCCGCCCCCCTGCCGGAGGAGGTGCTCCTGGCCTTCCGGGAGAAGTTCGGGGTGTACATCTACGAGGGTTACGGTCTGACGGAGGCTTCGCCGGTGGTGTCATGCCAGAGGCCGGACATCCCGCTCAAGCCCGGGTCCGTCGGCCCCCCCATCCGGGGAGTGGAGGTGAGCATACGCGACGAGTTCGAGCGCGTACTCCCCGCGGGCAGCCCGGGAGAGATCTGCGTGCGCGGGCCCAACGTCATGAAAGGGTACCTCAAGGACCCAGAGGAAACGGAAAGGACCCTGCGCGGCGGCTGGTTACATACCGGAGACATAGGCTACCTCGACGAGGACGGGTACCTGTATATCGTGGAGAGGAAGAAGGACCTCATCATAACCGGCGGATTCAACCTCTATCCCTCGGAGGTGGAGCAGGTGCTGGAAGCCCATCCTGCCGTGCAGGAGGTGGCCGTGGTGGGAGAACCGGACCCCATCAGGGGCGAGGTGGTGCACGCCTTCGTGATATTGCGGGAAGGGAGCGAGGCGTCGGAGGGGGAGCTGATCGAATATGCCCGCAGATCCCTGGTGTACTACAAGGTCCCGCACCGCATCACTTTTCTCGACGTGATGCCCCGCACCTTCCTGGGTAAAGTTTCCAGGAAGGAATTGCGCGACCGCCTCCTCCCGCACTGAACATGCGCGTCGCCGGCCCGTGCCTTCCCCGCGTTTCCGTACCGCAACGGGCTCAAAGCAGGGACATCCCCTTCTCCTCTCCCACGCGCCTCTCCAACTCGCGCAGGTTATCCATCCCGGGTGACCTCTGCCCCCTCTCCAACTCCCTGACCATGGAAAGCAGGGCGCTGGTTACGGGGGTTCTTGCCCCCTCCCTGCCGCCCATCTCCACAACTCTTCCGCACAGCCACGTGGCCTCCGTGGCCGCGCCGCTCATCACGTCGCGCAGCATGGGAGGCCTCAGGCAACGCCACACGGCCGCCTCCCAGGGGGATTCCGACTCCCGCAGATCTGTGCCCTGCAGCGCAGCCACCCTCACGCATTCCTCTGCCGCCTCGCAGGCATAGAGGTCGATCTCCTTCCGCGTGCAAATACCCTCCGGCACCTCCCCCAGCAAGGCACAGAGGGCGCTTACCACCCCCGCCGCGCGCACCCTCCTCCACGCTTCCGCCCGCATATCCTCCGCCAAGCCCACGCACGTTGCGCACGGTCTCCCCAGCGCTTCCGCCACCGCGGCCAAGCCTGAGGGCTCCGTCCAGTCCTGAAGGCCACCCAGGACGAGCGAGCGCAGCTCTTCCACCCGCACCGTCCCGTCTTCCTCTTCCTCCGCCGAAAACCAGGGCATAGCCGCCAGCGTCCTTTCCTTGCCCGTCATGCCGGCGAGTTCCTCCGCCGCGAAGCCATCCTGCAGGGAAAGGTACAGGGTGTTCCGGTGGACGAATGGGCTCAGCGGCCGCAGCGCGTCTCCGCAATCTCCCGCCTTGACCGCCAGGACGATGAGGTCGAAGGGCGCGTCCGCCTCTCCCGGCGCGCACACTGGCAACTCCTCCTCGGCTTCCATGGCGCCGCACAGGCGAAGCCCCCGCGAGCGCAGCTGCAACCTTCTCTCTTCCCGTTTCTCGTAAAGGGAGACCTCGCAATCCCCGGCATGCAGCAGGTAAGCCACGAGGCTGCCGGCAGCCCCTGCGCCTATGACGGATATCCTCATGCTTCCTCCCCAACCGCCACCTTGCGCCGCATCCAGGGAGAAGATATGGCCACAACCTGGATGAACGCCGTCCCCTGCCGTCCCACGCCCGGTTACGCGCTAACCCCCGGCAGTCGGTGCCTGCTCCGTGGTCGGCTTCTGCTCCGATGCCGGTGCCTGCTGCGGGCTTTCGCCCAGCCCGGGGTCCTCCGGCCCCACGGGGGGGCCTTGCTCGGGCGGGGGAGGCGGCACCGGCTTGGAGGTCCAGATGAAGACGGGCGTGCCCACGCTGACGTGCTCGAAGAGCTCGAGGATGGCCCAGTTGGCCATCCTTATGCATCCGTGGGAGTGGAGGCCCGGGACCAGGTTGCTGGTCCCGTGGATGAGCACCGTGCCGCCGGCGGCGCTGGTGACCAGGGCGCGCACCCCCAGCGGGTTGTTGGGTCCCGGTTCGATGCGCGGCGGCATGTCCTTGGACCACTCAACGTTGGGATTGATCCAGACAGGATTCTCCTCCTTGCGGATAATGTAATATTTTCCCAGGGGGGTGGGGTACTTGGGTTCCCCGGTGGCCACGTAATATGTGTTCACCAGCGTGTCCTTGTTGTACCACTTGAGGGTGTTGCCCATGATATCCACCACCAGGACCGTCTGCACGTCGTCGCTGGAAAGGGAGGGCGGCTTGACCACTACCACCGGCTCCACGACCCGGTTGGAGGAAAGCAAGCCTTCCTCCACCAGCTTGAGGGAGGCCTCCACGTCCATCCACAGTCCGTCCTGGGAGGGGTGGAAGGTGAGCTTGCCGGTCTGGAAATCGAAGTTCAGCGAGGCGTTCACCACCTCGCGGTCGATGGCGGCGGCGATGCCGTTCAATTCCTTGATCAGCAAATCCTTGTTCAGCGTGTACTCCAAGCCTATCTCGATGCTCAGCGGCCGGTTGAGGGCGCGGCGTAAGGCACGCTCAAACACGGAGCGCTCCCATCCCTGCCGATAGGCCATTTCCACCAGGCCTTCCACGTCGACGTCGAGGCCCATGGCACCCGGGTCTATCACCCATTCCCACTCCCGGAACCTCACGGTGAGCGGCATCATAAGGGGAGCCACGACCTGTTCCCGCACGGTCTGCACCGCCTCCTCCCGGGTCATCCCCGTGACGTCCACGCCCAGCACCACCGTCCTCGGAAACATCTCTCCCCGGTGACGGGAATCGGCATACACCGAGACGGCCGAGGCGACGACGAGAAAAGCGGCGATCGAGAAGAGGATGAAAAGGACCCAGCGCACGACACCGTTGCGCGGCCTGAGGAACGAAACGGTCTTCTTCCAGTTGCTCATCTTCTTCCTCGGCATGCCTTGTCCTCACCCCTTTTTCCGCATGTTCCCACAGAGCTTGTGACGCACCGCGCGGCCTTCCCGTTCCACCTACCACCTCTGCACGAACTGCTCGAAGTAGCTGAGAAACGAGTACTCCGAGAGAACCCGCTGCCGCTCCTCGTGCAGGGAACGCAGGGCCCGCATATCCCGGGACGCTCCCCTGCCGCTCTCGCTCTCGATCAGCCCCACCAGCTCACTGTTGCGCCGCCTGAGCTCCTCCAGGCGCAGGTAGTAATGGGGGATATGCATGGCGAGCAGTTGCTCGCCGCTATAACGCGAGATTGCTTGGCATCGCGGGCACGCGAAGCATTCCAGCTCTTCCGTCTCCTCCACCTGTGCGTTACAAAGGGGGCACCGCCGTCCGCTTTCCCCTTCCAGCAATATCCTCTCTCCCGCGAAGTCCTCTCCCGCCCGCCATCTCGGGTTCACCGTCCCGAGCGATCCCCGCCGACAGCAGCTCTTGCCCTCACCGCCGGGCTGGGAACCGCCCCCGGAGCAATTCTCCTCCTCGCGTTTCCCACGGGATAGATTATCCTCCCCCTTCCGGGAAAATACCATGATGCCGGCCGTGCATCTCCCGCCACCGCGCGCGGGCGGGAGGCCCGGCGCCCCCCGCCCTCTCGTGAACCACCTTACGCAACCCGGCGGCTCTCCCACCTTCTTGCGGCCGCCTCTCTCCAGCGGGCCCGCTCGGCCCCAGCCCCGCCGAGGGCGGCCCGCGCCCGCGCTATTCCTCCTCCGCCTGCTCGGGAACGGGGCCTCCCCCGATAAGCAATCCGATGATGAGCAGCAGGGCGCCGACGATGAGCATCGCCCAGGGGATATACACCTTTATGAGGTTGATCTCCCCCGCCCCGTCCTTGGCGTCCTCCGCATTTACCTTGATGGAATCCTGGGTCGACACGTATTCGTAGGAGAACACCTTTCTGGCCTCTCCCATCTGTGACTGCAGGCCCGCGAGCTGCGCGATAGCCGGGCCCAGCCGCGCATCGCCGGCGTACTTGGCCAGCACGGGCTGCAGCTGGCTCATGCCGCTCAGGTCCAGGCGCATGGAGAGGGTTTCCGCGCTCTTGTAAACATCCACGGGTATGCCCGTCTTGGGATCCACCGAAATCTCCTGCTCCATGCTCCAGAGATACTCGATGGGGATCTTCGCCTGCAGCGCCGCGTTCAAGGCCTGAAGGTCCTCGGCGACCATCACCTGCGCCGCCAGGGCAGCCAGGGCGTCCATGTCCACGCCCATGGCCTTGAGTGAACTCTTCATCTCCTCGACGGTGGTTTCACTGGGAAAGCCCATGTTCTCCACATAGGCGTCCACCACTGGCTTGTCCTCGCAGGACATCTTGAAGTTGTAGACGGTGATGCCCTCCTTTTCCTGCTCGTCCACGTACTCCGCCTCCAAGCCCTCGCCGATCTCGCTCTTCCAGAAGGAATAGGTCTCGTCCTTGGAGGTGTCGAAGGTGAAGAACGGGTAATAGGAACCCTCGCGATCGACCGTGTTCCGCGTGTCCCATGCGTACGCCCGGTCGTCCTTCACGTTCTCCATGGTCTTGCGGTCGAGGGCGTAGACGAACTCCGAAGCCGGCTGCTGCAAGCCGCCCATGCTGAGGTTCACCGTCTCCTTTATCAAGCCGGTGGAGGAGTCAAACTCGTCTTCCAAGGCCGTTATGCGCTGGGTGACTTCCAGGGGGACCTTCATCTCCTGTCCCTCCGGCAGCGGCGTCTGGTCGGTGGGGTTGACGTACCAGGTGACCTCGCCCTCGTATGTATTCTCCACGTCCACGTCGCTGGGGAGCTTTATCATGGCGTTAACGGCGATCGCCCACCAGAGAATAGCTCCCAGGATGAAGATGATCCCCAGGACTATCATGACCTTGCTTATCGCCCCTTTCATCACTACCTCCTTCTCGAGCCACCTTTGCAGTGCGCGACTTATCCATGCACGCCTCGTGCCTCACGGGTATTTTCTATGCGGTCGCCGTACTTTCCTTCGCCGCAGCTCCTCCTCCCTCCGCGGCGGCGCCCGCTGGCGCATCGGCACGGGAATATTTTAACCAATGCGCAAGGTAAATTCCTCCCCGGGACGCGTTTCGCGCGCGAGAGAACGGTTGTCCTGCCCCCGCCCTCTCCTTATCAGGCCGTCCTCGCAGGGGAGGAGAGCGCCGCAGGCGTGCCCAGACTCCACCCATATCCCCTGCGTGGGAATGGCGGCGATGAGCCGTCTGGATGGCCGGACGCACCACGTCTCCCGAGGCTAAAAGCGTCGTTCGAGGAGTGAACGGGGCCAGTCCCCCTCCACGCTTTTCGAGGACATACCCTGGCCCTGGCCAGGGATCTTTATACGGATCACGGAAGACCGGGACCGGGGGTCGGGCGAGCGACATCGCAAGCGGCCTCCTGCCCGGCCATCTTGCGGGGGCGGATGCGGCGATAAGGCATTCCTTGCGGAATAGGGAAGGGGTCACGGGAGGCCGCGCGTCGCGGAG
>OGCI01000491.1_pt1 | contig 45209 bp, 51 predicted proteins | sample 1570021 | NCBI WGS metagenome assembly OGCI01 (sample SAMN06264664, study PRJEB24512) | hot springs metagenome | isolation source: Hot spring water | place: South Africa: Tshipise | collected 2015-06-21
GTTTTACAATATAGAAGACTTTCGAAAATACCTAAAATATACAAAAAAGTCGAAAATATAGAGAAAATGCTAGAGAGATTGGAAGCTAAGCTAAATAAAAAAAATAAAAAACAAACCTAATTCTGTCTAACAAGATGAATTCTTCTCAAAATTTCTTCCTCCCACTCATCTAATCCTTCTATTTCATTCCATTCTTCTTCCATTTTTCCTCCTTTTATTTTTTTATTTTCCAGAATTCTATTATTGAATAAGAACCCAAAGATATTCACCATACGAGTTAAAGAATTAGTGATATACTAAAGGCCCTAAAAATCAATAATAGGCCTCTAGAATTGTCACAAAGCCAACTAAAGGAATACATCCTTTAATAAATTTTTTTATATGCTGGCCTTGCATAAACAAAATAAACAAAAGAAGTTTTTAAATTTTTCTATATTTTTTATAATATTTTAAAGTAGTAAAATTATTTTTCTAAAGAAATTTCAATAGTAGAAATTGAGAGCTTTCTTCCATCTTTTCTTTCGAGATTCTCTGTCCCGATAGAAACATTTACATTTAAATTTTTATCTTTAAGAAACTTGTTCCTAACTGCTTCTGCCACATCAACCGCCTTAGAAATAAATTTCCCCCTAGATTTTATTTTAATTCTATCTAGATTTTCTGAATTGAACAGGAGAATAGCAGCACTAACATATCTAATTGTTGGTTTTTTTCCTACTAGAATAACTCCTTTTTCCATAATAGTTTTTTTATCAGTGTTTTCGTTATTTTCCATCTTGACTCAAAAAACTCATTTTTTTAATTCTTGTAATATAGCCCGCAATTTGATTTCTTATTTTTTTACTTGGCATTGAATTTCCTAATACTCTTTTATTTTCCTCAAAACTATTATTAAAAAGTTCTGGTGATTTTTCTAATATCTCAATTGTTGTCTTTTTAACTAATTTTGATTTTATTCTTCCCATAAAAATTTTTTATTTTTTGGCTTTTTAAATTTTACGTTAAAGAAAAAATATCCTTAAATTTGAGGTAAAAATTTCTTCTTTCTTCAAATTTTTCTTTTTTGTCTCCTTTAAATAAAACAAAAAATCCTTCAATCTCTGAATCCAAAAAATGTTTTTTAAAATCCTTAAAAACTTCTTTCTCATTAAGAATCTTTTTATTATAAGATAAAAAAAGAAAATTTTTTCCTTCCTTAGAAAAAATAGAATGGACATTCTCTTTTGATTCTTTTAAAATTTTTACAAAAACAAAATTTTTTTCCTCTAATATTTTTTTAACATTTTCAAAAAAAGGATTTGGTTTTTTTTCAGTTTTTCGCTTTTTAAATTTAATCTCTTTAATTACTTCTTTTGGTTTTTCTTTCTGTTCTTCGAGGGCGCTCTTTTCTTTTTTGACATCTTTTTTCTCTTCATGAACTTTAAATAACCCTTCTTCTTTTATTTTTTCTACAATTTCATTAACCCTTTTTTTGATAATCTCTTCGATATCTTCCTTAGAAAAATCTTTCTTTATATCATTCCAAATATTCTGACCTATAACTCTTTCTTCTCCTATAGCAATCTCTTTTTTTTCTGATTCTATTGCCTGCATTGCTTTTTCGTTGGAAAGGAGATGGTATTTCCAATAAAGCTTTTCTCCAACTTTCATCGGAATCGCAAAATCTTTTATAGAACGAAGAGCAACCCTTATCGCCGGTTCCTGTTTCTCGTCTTCTAAAATCCTATTTTGTTTTAATCTTAAAAAGGCATCTTTTTCCACTGATTTAATATTATCTAAAAAATTTTCAAGTTTTTCTTCTTGTCCTTCTAAGTAATAAAGGGGAGAAGAGCCTATCTTTAAATTAGATATTTTTATTTTTCTTTCAGCTAATAGTTCGGATAAAATAGCAGAAGTAAAAGTTAAATTCATCCCGGTTATCTTAGTTAAATTAATCGGTAAAGATGGTCCTCTTTCATTTAAAAAATCCAAAATTTTTTGTTTTATTGAGAGAAGATTAACGCTCATAACTTCCTCCAATAATTTTCGTAATAAGAAACATCGTTCTCTTCATCAACAATAGCAAGCATCAAAATTTTATTTGTTGAATGAGCAACTCTGTTTTTTGCAAAAAAATCCTTAAAAAAAATCTTATCATTTTCAGAAAAAACTGAAACAAGCCATTTTGAGTGTGATTGCCCCATTTTCCCTCCTTTTTCATAAACACGAAAATCTGCACCGAATTTTAAAGCATTCTTAACAACATATCCTTTTTTTCTTAAATCCTTAAAAACAAGATACAAAAGAGAAAAATTTTTATCTTTTTTTTCATAAAAAGAGATTAATTTATTCTGGGAAATTTCTTTTTCTTTCAAGTCATAAATAATCATTTTTTTTTCATCAGCTAAAAAAACTGCTTCAAAAGAAGAATAAAATATTTTATCTTTTTCTTTCTCTCCGAAATTCTCTTTTTCCTCTAAACTAAATGCTTCTTTTGCGTTTGAATAAACTTTTCCTCCAGAAAAAAAAGCTCTTATCTTTTCCATAAGTTTAAATCAAAAAATATATATATATAAGCTTTTTCTAAAGATTTATTAATCCTTTTTTTCTTCTATTTTTATGAAAAAAAGAGCATTTTCACTCCCGCAGGATTTTATGGGGTGGTTTTTCCTTGGAATAGGTTTTTTGATTTTTATCCTCATAATTATTTTTATTTTGAAAGAAAAAATGTGGAACGCGATTGACTATTTCAAATCATTTTTAAGATTTAGAGGAAGCACGGGATGAAAAAGAAAAAATCTGTATTAGAAAGCGAAACAATAATAATTTTCGCAGTTGTTTTTATGGTCGTTCTCTTGGTCTTATTTTTTGTTTTTAGAACAAGAATCGATTTGTGGATAAAAAATCTTCCGGACTATCAACAAAAAGAAGGTGGTGATGTAGAAATTTTACCTGATGAAGTAACTATTTCCCTATGCCCCGAAGGGTATGAGATTATTGGTAGATTTGAAACCGGTGTTAGAACCCCTAATTTTATTATAAAAGATGAAAACAATTTTAAAACTACAAAAATAGAATGGGTTTTAGGAAATAATAAAATTATTATAGACAAATGGGGACCATTCATAGAAATAAATCTTGGAGAGATCACTCCATTTAAACCACATAGTAAAAAAATTCATATAGACAAAAAAGTTTTTCAAAGAGGAAATGATAAGTTTAATGCAGTTTTAAAAAAAGAATTAATCGAAGGAGAAGAATTTTTTAAATATCTAATTTTGCTTGATAACGCAGAAGTTCTCGGTCTTGGAGGAACAAATTACATTTGTCAAAAAAAAGAAATTATAGAAAACCTTACTAAAAAATTGAATTTAATATACTGAGGTGTTGAAAATCCCGATATAGAACAAGAACTTATTAAGTTACAAACACTACATTAAAAAGAAACAGAATACCTACAAAGGTTATTTCCTCAATTTTAGAAAAACAAAATTAGCAAAAATCTTTTTTATTTATTTTTCTATTATACTAAACTTTATTAATCCTTTTTTCTTCTAAATAAAATGAAGAGTAAAAAGGGGCTTTGGTTCGGTGAAGAAACAGGAAAGATTGTTCTTGCTGTTATCGGAATTGTTTTAATGATTTTTCTCCTTGTTAAAATTATAGGTATCTTAATTCAAAAAACAAAATACGAACAAGCAAAAGCTGCGATGAGTGAGATTGAAATGGTCACAAGCTCATTAAAAGAAAAAGAAATCGGTTATGTTTTTATTGAAGGCCCGAAGAATTGGGTCTTGAAGAGATATTCACCTTATGAAGATAAACAAAAAATACCAAGTTCTTGTGGAAATAAAGAATGTCTTTGTTTATGCCCCCCAATTAATTTTTCATGGTGGGATAGAATTACTTTAATAGATTTTAGAGATTTTAAAGAAATAAATGATGAAATAATAAAAAATTGTCAAAATAAAGGAGTTTGTAAAAATTTAAATTTGCCTTTAATAATCACTACAAAATGTTATCTTAATTTACCTCACTGCAGAGAATTAGACAAAATACCTTTAATGTTCACTATGCAAAAAAATAAGGGCGGAATTATCATTTCAAGTCACGAAAGTTTCGACGCAACAAAGTTCTTTAGTATGATTATAAGCAATAAAACAAAATTTGAAATTTTAAAGAATTGGTCTTTAGGAAGAGAGTTTTTTAATGATAGAAAAATAGAGGGGATGTTGGAAGAGACCGTAAAAGAGTATGAAAAAGCTCATAATATAGAATTAGAAAAATGGTACGTTATAATTGGAAAAATAAAAAGCGATGGAAGTGTTGATTATTCTCGTTGGGGGACTGATTTAACTATAACAGAGTGGGGATGTATAAAAGATATAAGAACAGTTATTGGTATGCATTTTCCTGCTCTTCTTATGACTGACTTCTTTGTCAAAGTATCTGAAGGAATTGAAGAAAGATTTAAAAGCCCATCAAAAAGATGCCTTGGTGGAGATTGGTTCAGCATGATTTTTTATTTAGAAGAAGGAAATAATAGACAAGACCTCTTATTTGAAATAAGATTAGATTCAAAAAATGAAAAAAAATAAAAGAGCACAAACAAACTATGAAGAAGTAGGAAAGTACATACTTTGGTTTATACTAACAATTATTTTAAGTATTGGTTTATACTACCTAATAAATTATTTAACAAGTAAAATATGAGAAAAGAAAAAGGCGAAATAAGTGTAGGAATGATTATAGCGATCATAATCGTAATTGTTTCGTTGGTTATCTTAGCTCTTACATATTATCAAATGGTAAAAGAAAACGACCTTGATAGACAAACTTGTCAAACAAGTGCAATGATGAGGGGAACAATACCTGACAGCATTCCAGAATCACAAATAAAAGATTTAGTTCAATTAAAATGTAAAACGAAAAAAATCTGTGTAACAACAAATGTCATACAAAAAGGCGAATGCCAGGAAGAATTCGGAAGCTTGGAAGGAAAATATTCAACTTATAGGATAAGTAATAATAAAGAAAAAGCAGAAAAACAAATAAAGACTCTTCTTGCAAGAGAAATGGCTGACTGTTGGGACATGCTTGGAAGAGGAGCTTATCAAATTTTTAAAAGAGAATTGACAGCAAAAAATGCTTTTGCTTCTTATGGAGTTATATGTTCTCGTATAAAATTTGACAAAACAGTGACTGATGAAAAAAATGGTCCACAAATTAAAGAGCTGACTAGATTCAATGAATATCTCTTAAGATACAAACACCCTAATATGAATGTCTCTTATTGGGATTTTTTAAGAAACTCTTATGACGGAGAAACAATGAACATTCTTTTTGGTCAGAGCATTTCTGGAAGCCAGACTTCTTCTAATAAAAACCAAAATAATCTTGAAGAATTTTTCAATGTAAAAGTTAATTTAACAAAAACCCAAGCGATAATGTATGTTGAAGCAAGCCCCACTGCTATCGGTCCGCTTATAGGTGCTTCTGTTGGTGGACTGATTGGTACTATCGTCGGAGCTAATGCCGGAAGTCATCTATTTAATGGTTTTTTTATAGGCGGTTCTGTTGGATGGGGGGCAGGAGATTTTGTTCAAATGAAAATGTTAAATTGGGATGGGCTATTTCCAGAAGGTTCTTATGCTGCTTCAATTTTTTTGATTGATTACACAATGGAAAGTTTTGAAAAATTCAACCGAAAAGCAAATTTCCAAATAGCAAGTATTAGTTGATCTTATTTAAATGAAATCTTTTAATTTATGTTTACGAAAAAGGAAAATTAGATAAATAAAAACATATCTAAAAAATACAAGTATCAAAAAGATATAAATACACTAAATTTATTAATCCTTTTTTCTTCTAAATGAAATGAAAGATAAAAAAGCCAATATGATCTATCCTATTGTTTTGTTCATCATACTTAATATAATTTTTATGTCTCTGATGCTTATTTTTATACAAAGATCTTCTTCAGAAGCATTTAGATACGAAGAACTTTATGCAAAAAAAATTGGTTTAATGTTAAATAGAGTGGAATCTGAATCTTATTTAGAGATAAATGTAACCGATTTAATAAAAAATTCCGAAAAAAATATAAAAAACGAAGATTTTCTTGAATTTGTTCAAAAAGAAATGATAAAAATAGATACAGAAAGAAGTTTAGTTGAAATAAAAACAAAAAAAGAAGGAGGATTTTCTTATCCTTTTTTCTCAAAAATAGAAATAGACAGAAATTTAACAAAAATAAATTTAGAATTAAATAAAGAAAACAGAATAATCGGAGGAAAGATTATAATATGGATAAAATAAACAAAAGAGCAGACGAAAAACTCTTTTCTATATGGTGGTTTGTTTCTTTAACATTAGTAGGTGTTACTGTAACTGTAGTTGTACTGAATTATTTTAGTTCGTCTATAGATGTAAGAGCTAAAGAAGTTTCTATGTTAGAACAAAAGATTCTTGATTGTATAATAAAAAAAGGATATTTGAAAAAAGAAGTTCTTTCTTGGAAAAACGAAGAAATATTCGACAAATGTGGGTTAAATAAAGAAAGTTTTAAAGAAGAAACAAACACAAAAATTTTTTTTAATCTAAAACTAAAAAATGAAAAGGGGGAAGAAATAAAAGTCTTTAGATTTGGTGAAGTTTCATATGAAGAAGAATGTTTAATAAAACAAAAAGGTTCCTATTTTCCTGCATGTTCAAAAACAAAAAGTTTCATTAATTTGATCAACGATGAAAACAAAAAAGAAACTATCATCATAGATCTTCTTGTCGCTTCGCAAAATCATGGAACTAAAAAAGGATTCACTAAACTTAAAACATGAAAAAAGCACAAATCTCAAATACTCTTTCATGGTTTATAGCGACAATAGTAATCTTTTTTATATTGATTATTTTTGTTTTTTTTGCTTCATTAAAAAACATTAGCAACAAAGGAAAAAACATAGGAGTGACTGTAGAAATAGTGGGCACAGACATCTTTCTTCAACAAGAACAACAAAGAGCCATTTACTCTTTTTTTGAAAAAGATGAAGAAAATAAAAAAATTTATTTTTTAGTAAAAGATTTTGTAAATAATGTTGGAAATTCAAAAGAACCTTACTTAAAAGAAGAACATTTACTAAAAAATATTTGTGGTTCTTTTTTTATTATTGGAAGAGATGTTTTTTGGACAACGGATGGTCTTTCTGGTTATTCTGAAGGAAAGATTAATTATTATTTAAAATATCCGCAGGAAAAAACTATTGAAAGAAAAGAAGGCATGTTAGCAACATATGAAGACCCTTATTATGGATATAGCTTTTATTTTTATAATAAACCTTCTATTTTAATTAAGTATTCTACTGAAATATGTAAATGATGAAAAAAAAATATATTGCCGAAATTTCGCTAAACAATGGCGGAAAAGTACTAATTAGCGAATGGGTTGTTGGAATTGGTAGAATTGCTATTTTTGAAAATATATTGATTACTGAAGATCAAAAATTATTTTTTAAAAAAAAGAGTTTTTCAAAAGATAACAACTTATACTTATCATATATAGAAAAAGAAAATTTTGTAATGATAAATAAAAAAGACCCACAAACAAACTACTACTCTTTTATGCCTGTCGTAGCGATATATCCTGATGGCTCTTTATGGATATCTCCGAGAATAAATGCCAACTTAGTAAATGAAAAAGAAGTAATAATTGATGCAGACGGATATAGTAAAGATAGGCTTCTTTCCCCTTATGAATCTTTTTGGTGGAATAAAAACCAAGAAGAAACAGAAAATATAAAATTTGTAAAATATATTTTACAAAATCCTAATAGTGGGGAAGTAACTTTTTTCGCAAGAAAACTATACAAAACCTATAAAAAAATAAACTATGAAGAATTAAAAAAATATTTAAAAGATGGAAAATAAAAGAGCAAATCTGGACATAACAATCTTTATTATAATGGTTTTTATTATTTGTATTTATGCACTAGCCAACATAACTGCATATAAAAATAAACTAGAATTAAAATTAACAAGTTATACACAAGTAGAAAAAATTCAATTAGAAAAAAAAGATTTAGAATATTCTTTAAAGAAATATTTGGAAGAATGCTTAATAGAAAGTTATTTTGAGATTATAGAAAAAAAAGAATTTTATGAAGGACAAGATATAGGAGGAATATTTTTTTTAAACAAAATAAAAGAAGATGCTAATGAAAATTTAATAAATAAAACAAAAAAATGCATAAAAGAAAAAGCAAAAAAAGATTATGATATCTATATAACACAAATTATTAGAGAATTACAAAAAGAAAAATTTTTAGAAAAATTAAAGAAAGAAAAGTTTGAACTAAATAATGAAGAAGAGATTTCGCTAAAAATAGAAGAAATTGATTTCTCAAAAGAAGAAGTAAAATACAGGAAAGAATTAAAAACAAAATTTGTTTTTAGAGAAGAAAGACTTTTAAATTGGAATGATATAAACAAAACACTATTTTGTGAAAATGAAGAGTGTATTAAAAATTTAACGAAAAACTTATTTTTCTTGGATATCGAAGAAAAAACAGAAAGTAGAAATAATAAAAATATTACATACAAAATTTACAACTTTATTTCTTTAAAAGAATTTTATTTAAATGGAGAATTCAAAAAAATCTCTTTTGAAATAAAAAAATTAGAAAAAATTGAATAAAAACTAATTAAAAAAATCTTTCAAAGAAACTTGTTTTTTTTCTTCTTCTATTTCTCTTAATTTTTCTAATGCCTTATCTACTCTTTCCTCTGAAAAATCTCTTTCTAATAAGATTTTCTTAACTTTTTCAAAATCTGGTTTAATTTTGTCAATTTTTTTTATTCCGTTGCCTTTATATTCTTTAAATTCCTTAAAAATTTCTTGCCAGTTGAAATCCATCACGTATTTTCCGCTTTTGTATATGTAATCAAAGATTATGGTAGGATATCTGAATTTTCTTACTATTTCTAAAGCTCTTTTTTGACCTAATCCTTTAACTCCACCAATATTAAAATCTGTCCCTGTGAGTATTCCTAAACTAATTAATTGATCTCTATCGATCTGTAAACTCTCTAAAACTTGCTGTAATTCAATAAACTCTATATTAACATCTACTAAAATTCCCGAAGATGTTTTTCTTTTTCTCGCAAGAGTCAGATTTCTTATTAAACGAGGGGTGCCATAAAGAAGAGCATCATAATCTTGAGAAGCAGATGCCCAAACTAATCCTGCTCTTGCTAAAAAAGAAGCTTCTGCCTCGCCTTCATTTAAGGATTCAACAAAAGAAATTCCTAACGCTTTTAAGATTTCTTTGCTTTCGTTGACAATCTCTTCATTTATTTTAACAAATTGTTTAGAATATTTGTTCATGCTTTCTATGTCCCCAGATTTTTTTGCATCAGTGTATTTCTCCATAGCAATTCTTTTTCTTTCTGCTCTTTCATTGAGTTCTTTTTCTTTTAGATGAGAGGGTTTTCCATCGAAAACATAAACTAAATTTATTCCTTCACTCAATAAAGAGATATTTCTATAAAAAAGACCTGACAAGTGGGAAGTTATTTTTCCCTTAGAATCCATCAAAGGAGTTCCATCTTGTTGCCTAATAGTTGTCAAAAATTGATATAAAGTATTCATAGCGTCTACTGCAATTGTTTTTCCTTTTAAAAGAGAAAGATTTATTTCCTTTCTTGGGATTATTTCAGCAATTTGCACTCCCATAAAAGTAATAAGAAAAGAGGGTTAATAAGTTTATCTTAGAATAAATTTAAATAAGAAAGAAAATTGATTATTACATGGATAAAGGGTTTATTGTTTATTCAGATTATGAAACAAGAGAAAACAAAACATTTGTTCAAATCTATGGAAGATTAAAAAATGGACAAAGTTTTGCAATAGAAAAACTATTTACTCCTTATTTTTTTATAAAAAAAGAAGATGAAAAAAAATTATTTAGAGAATCAAAAGTTAAAATAGAAAAATGCGAAGAAAAAACATTTGATGAAAAAGAAACTTTGAAATTAATTTTTGAAAATTATGAAGAACAAAAAAATTTCTTAAAGAAAATAGATGAATTGAAAATAGAAACTTTTGAAGCAGACTTAAAACCAAACACAAGATTCTTAATAGATAATGATTTTTTTGGAAAAATCGAAATAGAAGGAGATTATAAAACAGAAAATGAAAAAGTTGAAAGATTCTATTTTGAACCTGAAATAAAAAAAGATTTGTCTGACGAAAAAATTTATCTTAAAATTCTTTCCTTAGATATTGAAACATCTACAAAAGGAGAAATCTATTGTGTTAGTCTATACTCAAAAAATTATAGAAAAAGTCTTATTCTTTCAAAAGAAGAAATAAAAAATGCGAACAATTTTTCAACAGAAGAAAAACTCTTAGAGGAACTAAAAAAAGAAATAATTTCATTTGATCCCGATATAATTGTAGGTTGGAATTTAATTGACTTTGATCTTCTCTATTTAAAAGAAGCATATAAAAGAAATAAAATACTATTTGATTTTGGAAGGAAAAAAGGAGAAGTAAAATTAAAAATAGAAAAAAACTTTTTTAGAAACTCTAGTGCAAATATTGTTGGAAGAATTGTTTTAGATGGACTAAACTTGATTAAAGATCCTTTTATTCAAGAATCTCCTTCAATAAAATCAATTAAAACAAACTCTTATTCTTTAGAAGATGTCTCTCAAGCTTTTCTTGGAAAAGGAAAGATAATCTCTAAAAAAGACAGACATAAAGAAATAGAAGAACTTTATAAAATAAATAAAGAAAAACTTGTCGAATATAACCTAAATGATTGCTTACTCGTTTATGAAATTTTAGAAAAAACAAAAATGATTGATTTAGCTATAGAAAGAAGCGAACTAACAGGATTGCAATTAAACAAGCTTTTGGGTTCTATTGCTGCCTTTGATTCTTTATATATAAGAGAAGCAAGAAAAAGAAAACTTGTCTCTCCGACGACAAAAGTTAGAAACAAAGAAAAAAGAATAAAAGGCGGTTATGTTATAACTCCAAGACCGGGAGTTTACAAAAATGTTTTGACATTCGATTTTAAATCACTTTATCCTTCAATAATAAAAACCTTTAATATAGACCCTGCAAGCTTTCTCCATAAAAAAGAAAAAAATGCAATTGTTTCTCCAAATGGTGCTTATTTTAGAAATAATGAAGGAATTCTTCCAGAAATATTGGGAAAGTTACACGAAGCTAGAGAAAAAGCCAAAAGAGAGAAAAGAGAGCTCTCGAACTATGCAATAAAAATAATAATGAACACTTTCTTCGGAGTTTTAGCAAGCCCAAACTGCAGATATTTTGATTTACAAATAGCTAACGCAATAACTCATTTTGGACAAGAAATAATAAAGATGACTTCAAAAATTATCGAAGAAAAAAATTTTGAAGTTATTTATGGAGATACGGATAGTGTTTTTGTAAATACAAAACTAGAAAAAGAAGAAGCAAAAAAACTAACAAACATTCTTTCAAAAGAAATTAATTCTTTTTATAAAAATTATGTTAAAGAAAGATTTAATCGAAATTCTTATCTAGAACTTGAGTTTGACACTTTCTATGACTTTTTAATAATTCCAAAAATGAGAGCAGAAGAGGAAAAAAGAGGTGCAAAAAAAAGATATGCTGGTATAGTTACAAAAGAAGGGAAAGAAAAACTTGAAATCGTCGGACTTGAAGCAATACGGGGTGACTGGACAGAAGCCGCAAAAAACTTTCAAAAAGAACTTTTACTAAAAATTTTTAAAAATGAAGAAGTTATCTCTTTTATAAAAGATTATATAAAAAATCTTAAAGAAAGAAAACTAGATAAAGAACTTATTTATAAAAAATCTATAAGAAAAGATCTTGAAAATTATACTAAAACAACACCGCCACATGTTAAAGCAGCCCGCCAACTTGATGATTTAGATAATAACTTAATAGAGTATTATATAACAACAGAAGGCCCAGAACCAATTCAAAAATTAAAGCACAAAATTGATTATGAACATTATATAGAAAAACAAATAAAACCTATCGCTAAAACAATTTTAGAAACTGCCGGAATTGATTTTGAAAAAGCATTTAATGAAGAAAAACAGAAGAAATTGCTTATTTAATAATGGAAAAAACTTACAAATACAATCCAAAAAAAGAGTTTGAAGAAAGAATAAAAAAAATTTTACCTGATGAAAAAGATATGGAAGAGTTTTGGAAATTTTGCCATACTGAACCGATTAATTCTATAAGGTGTAATACCTTAAAAATTTCTCCTGAAAAATTAAAAGAGAAAATTTCAAAATATTGTTGGAAATTAAAACAACCTTTCAAAGAATACCCTGAAATTTTTATAATAGAAAAAGAAACTGATTTAAAACCTGGAGAAATTGGAAAAACTATTGAACATATTCTTGGTTATTATTATGTACAAGATATTTCTTCTATGATGCCACCAATAGCCCTATCCCCACAAAAAGACGATATTATTTTAGATTTGTGTGCTTCTCCAGGTTCAAAAACTACTCAAATGGCTGCAATGATGAAAAACAAAGGTACGATTATAGCAAATGATTTAACAGTAAACAGAACGATGATTTTAAACGCAAACTTAGAAAAATGTGGAGTAACAAACACGATAGTAACGAGAAAAGATGCGGTTAGATTTTGTCAAATATGGAATAAAAAAATAAAGAAAAAATTTGATAAAATTCTTTTAGATGTACCATGCTCTGGAGAAGGAACTCTAAGAAAAAGCCCGCATACTATGGAGATCTGGAATTTAAATTTTATAAAATCTTTATCACAACAACAAAAAAAGATTTGCTCTGCAGCAATACCTTTATTAAAGAAAGACGGAGTTTTAGTTTATTCGACATGCACTTTGTCAATAGAAGAAAACGAAGAAGTCGTTGATTTTATGTTAAAAAATTTTAATCTTGAAATAGAAGATTTTTTCCTACCTATCAAGACACGAGAAGGTATTAGTAACTGGGAAGGAAAAAAATTCAACGAAAAAATTAAATTTTGCAAAAGAATTTACCCTCACGATAACGACAGCGACGGATTTTTTTTAGCAAAAATGAGAAAAAAATGAAAATCGAAATAATTGAAAAAAAAGAGAAAGAAAAACTTCTAGAAAAACTATCTTATTTAGGAAATTTAAAAACAGAAAATCTTTTTGTAAAAACTGGTGAAAAAATAAGAATGTTTAGCGGTAATTTAGATAAAGAAGAAATAAAAAAAATATGGCGGAATTTTATGATTGAGGGAATCGGTCTTTACATAATAAAAGATTTTAAAAATAAAAAGAAAAATTTTGAAGAAACACGACTCTCCTTAGAGGGATTGTATTTTTTTAAAGAACAAATAAAAAGTTCAATTGTTGAAATAGACGAAGAACAAAAAAATAAATGGTTTAAAGGAGAGACTATAACACTAAAAGAAGAGCAAAAGAAAAATATTCAAAATCAAATTGTTGTGTTGAAATTTGGTGAAGATTTCTTAGGTACCGGGAAAATTAAAGAAGAAAAAATTTATAATTATTTACCTAAAGAAAGAAGAATAAAAAACTAAAATGAATAAAGGAGAATTTGAAAACTACTTGAAAGCGGGAAAAATAGCTTCGAAAGTAAAAAAAGAAACTAAAAATTTTATAAAAAAAGATCTCTCTTTAATAAAAATTGCAGAGTTTATTGAAGAAAAAATTAAAAAAGAAGATGGCAATCTTGCTTTTCCTGTAAATCTTTCTTTAAACGAAATTGCTGCACATTATACTCCTTCTTTAAATGACGAAACAAAAGCAAGCGGTTTGTTAAAAATCGATTTCGGTGTTGAAATTGAAGGGTTTATTGCAGATCTTGCTTTTTCGTTAGACTTAACGGAGGAAAAAAAATATCAAAAAATGATAAACTTAAATGAAGAAATTTTAAAAAAAACTATAGCCTCATTAGATTACGAAAGCAAAGTTTGCGATATCGGAGAAAAAATTTCCGAGTTTTTAAATGAAAAGGAATTTAAAATAATAAAAAATTTAACAGGTCATTCTCTTAGTAAATATCAGATTCATTCAGATCCCCCAATCCCAAATACAAAAAATAATTGCAAAATTCCTTTAAAAGAGAAAGCTATTGCGATAGAACCTTTTTTAACAAAAGGGGTTGGCGAAGTTATCGAAGGAAAAGAATCCGAAATCTTTATGCTTATAGATGAAAACAAAAAACCGCGAGATATCGAAGCAAGAAAACTTTTAGATTTTATAAAAAAAGAATATAAAACAAAACCTTTTTGTAAAAGATGGCTCGAAAAAAAAGGATTTAAAAAAATTTATCTGTCCTTTTTAGTCAGAGAAAAAATTATTTACAATTTTCCAATCTTAATTGAAAAAAGCAAATCTCCTGTAAGCCAAGCAGAAGAAACACTAATTTTTTTTGATGGAAGAAAAATTCTAACTACGAACAAAGACTTTGATTTTCATACTTAATAAAATTTAAAAAATAGAGAAATTTAAAAATTCTGATTTATTTTTTTATTTATGCCTGTAAATGCTAGTCCTGATTTTGTAAAAGCAGAGAAAGAGTATATTGAAGCAAAAACTCTTGAGGAAAAAATAGAAAAAATAAAAAAAATGATTTCTCTTGCTCCATCACACAAAGGAGCTGAAAACTTTCGAGCAGAATTAAAATCTCGTCTAAAAAAGCTAACGGAAAAATTAGAAAAACAAAAAACAACGGGAAAAACAACTAAAAAAGGAATAAAAAAGGGAAAAGTTCAAAGTATATTAGTAGGATTTTCTAATGTTGGAAAAACAACTTTATTTAAAAATTTAACACAAAAAGAAATAACAATTTCCCATTATCCTTTTTCAACAAGAGAACCTGAACTTGGTACCTTAAACTTTGAAGACATTAAAATACAAATAATAGACTTACCTTCATTTCCTTATGGAGATTTAGGATTAATAAATAATACTGACACCATTATTTTAGTCGTTGATTCTTTAGAACAAATTGAAGAATCAAAAAAATATTTAGAAAAATCAAAAGCAAAAAAAATTTTGATATTTAATAAGAAAGATCTCCTTAAAGAAGAAGAAAAAAGAAAAATCTCTGAAAAAATAAAATCTGAATACAAAGAATTTTTTTGTTTTTTCCTTTTAGACCAAAACGAAAATTTAGAAGAATTAAAAAAGAAAATTTTTGAAAGCTTTGGCGTTATAAGAGTTTACACAAAAGAACCTAAAAAAGAAGTTTCAAAAGAACCTTTAATCCTTAAAGAAAACTCAAAAGTTTTTGACGCTATAGAAAAAATTTCAAAATCTCTTTTGGGTAAAGTTAAATTCGCTAAAATTTGGGGCCAATCATCAAAATTTCAAGGACAATTTGTTGGATTAGATCATATCTTAAAAGATAAAGATATAATTGAATTAAAAATAGAATGAAAAAGGAAAGATTATTCTTAATTTTAAGTATAATTTCGATTTTGGTATTGCTTCTTTTGACAGAATTTCAAAAACCTTTAATCGAAGGAAAAATAAAATCTATAAAAAAATCTTTTCCAACAACAATAATTCTTGAGAACAATAATGAAGAAATAATTCTTTTTGAAAAAGAAACATCTCTAAAAAAAGACAACTTAATAAAAATTTTTGGTTCTAGACAAAATAAAAACCAAATAATAGCTACGAAAATAATATGTTTGAATTGTTAATTTTTTTATTAATAGGAGTTTTTCTTGGAGTTTTGACAGGTTTAACTCCTGGAATCCACACGAACCTTTTAGCAGTTTTTCTTATTTCCTTTTCTCCTTTTCTCTTAAATTATTTTCAACCTATCTCAATAGTCGTTTTAATCGTAAGCATGGGATTAACAAATACTTTTATCGATGCAATTCCATCAATTTATTTAGGTGCCCCTGACGAAGAAAACTCTCTTTCAGTTCTACCCGGTCATAAAATGCTAATGGAAGGAAAAGGCCACGAAGCTGTTTTTTCAACCCTTGTTGGTTCAATTATCGCGATAATAATTTTTTTAATAATAACACCACTATTGATTTATGTCTTACCAAAAATTGAAAATTTCATAGAAAAAATGATGGCCTTTTTCTTAATTTGGGCTGCAATTTTTCTTTTAATAAAAGAAGAAGAAAGAAAAAAGTCCTTCATAATATTCGCTCTTTCTGGAGTCTTAGGAATTGCTTCAATGAACCTTTCTATAAATCAACCGCTCTTGCCTTTATTGACTGGTCTCTTTGGAACATCTACTTTATTTTATTCAATCTCAAGGAATTCCTCTCCTCCAAAACAAATAATAGAAAAAAACAAAATAAATTTAAAAGAAATAAAAAAACCTTTTATTATAACAGCAATAATTTCGCCTATTTGTTCCTTTCTTCCTGGGATGGGAGCAAGTCAATCTGCAATAATTGGCACAAGTTTTTTAAAGAAAATTTCTCAAAAAGAATTTTTAATTCTCGTCGGTAGTGTAAACACTCTTGTCTTATCTGTTTCTTTTTTAATTCTTTATTTAACAAATAAAAAACGGAGCGGTTTGGCAAACACAATTTCTCAATTAATGGTTTTGGGGCAAAAAGAAATTTTTTATATAATCTTAACAATAATATTGACAACAGTAATTTGTATTTTTCTCACAATAAAAATTTCAAAATTCTTTGCAAAAAACATAACAAAAATAAACTACACGAAACTTTCGATAATAATTTTAATTCTTCTTTTTGTAATTGTTTTTTTGATTAGTGGTTTTATGGGTCTCTTAGTTTTAATTTCTTCAACAATTCTAGGATTAACAACTAATTTTCTTGGCGTGCGAAAAGGTCTTTTAATGGGTTGTCTAATGATCCCTACCATATTTTGGTATCTACCTTTTTAAAAATTCAATAGAAATAAATTAAAACCAGCTTTTTAAATCGACTTGCTTATCTTCTTCTTTTCCAAAGATTTCTTCAATATATTTTTTAGCTAACCCTAAAGATTGTTTTAAATATGAAGGAATATCATAATTTTTAGCCAAATTCATAGCAAACTCCAAATATTTTTTAATTGAACCTTCTGAGATAGTAAATATAATTTTTCCACCACACTTTAAACAAATACCACCCAAAGGTGGTCTCCTGTATTTTTCATTGCAATTAACACACCTAAATTCTTGCTGAGAAAACTTTCTTAAATTTCCCCTTATGTCTCTAATAAAATGCCTGTCAATAATTAAACGTGCAACATCGGAAGCATCTACTGCCCTTATTTTTTTAACAACTTCCATTTGTTTTTCAACCTTCTCTTTCATGTTTGGTAAAAATTTGTAAGACGAATTAAAAACACCTAAATGAATATTAGAAGTGTCGTGAGTGAAACCAATTTCTTCAAAAGAATTTTTTCCTTCCTTCAAAAAACTTTTAACATTGTCTATTTTAATTTCAGAAGAGTGTTTTTTTTGTTCAGCTAATTGATAAAGTTCAAGGGGATAACCCCAACATGTTTCAAAATCTAAAATTTGATCATCTACCTCGCCCTCTCTTATTCTCGTATTTAAAACTAAAGGTGCGTCTTGTGTTCCCCCCCTATGTGAAGGTAAAAATTTTAAAGAAAAATTAATTAAAACATCCATTAAAAGCATTACAGTAGCCTCGTCTCCGTCACAATCCCTTCTCATAGCAGCATGCATAAAAGGACTAGCAATTAATCCTTGCATATTTGTAAAACCAATAATCCTCCCAAGAACACCTGCACAATTATGTGGTGCCATGCACACAACTAACTGCCCAATCAAATCTTCTTTTGATTTCAAATTATAAAAAGAAGGCAAGAGATAAACTTTTTCTAATAACTCGTCAATAAATTTAGAAATTTTAAAAAAAACATCATCTGCTTTTTCGTCCTTGGAATTTGGACAAGATGGCAATAAGACATCATGTGGCATTAAAGTAATAATTTGGTCTTCTCTTTCTAAAGGATTCCCAAAAGAGTCATATTTATAACCTAACTCTTTAAGTTTTTTTAAAGAAGTACCTATTTCAATAGGTTTAAAATGTGTCATCGGAATTTCTGTTGCATCATACCTTATTGTTCCGTCTTTATTTACACAAAGCCCATATTTTGCCCTTAAAAAACCTTTGACTAATCTTTCTATTTCGTGATTTTCACTTGATGTTCTTCTAACCCCTTTAATCAACTGGGGAATTTCCTCTGTCTTTAATCCTAAAATAGAAACTGAATTCTCAAAAATTTCTTTCATATTTACTTTTTTATTTCTAAAAAGAAAACAATTTTTATTTTCTATCTTCTTATTTACCAGACCTTCTTCTTCGCAATAAAATCTTCTTTCTGTTTTTTCCCCACATTTGTGACATATTTGATAGATAACCTCTTCTTCACATTTTTTACAAAAATAAATAGGGAATTCTGCTTTAACGAAACCTTTCTCATAAACCTCATTAACACTCCTGAATCTTCCACCTTCTTCACCTACTGGAAAAAGAACATTGGGACTACCGGTAAGCTTTCTCAGTTTTGCCTTTTCAGGTCTGCCCATTCTTGCGCCAATAAACTCGCCTGCTTTATCTTTTATTTTAAAAAAAGAAAAATCGTTAATAAAATCTAAAATTTCTTTATCAGAAGAAAAAAATTTTTCTAACATCTCTTTTGATTTTTCTTTAAAATTCTCTTTTGTAAAACCTAAATTTAATAAAAACGCATCGCTTTCTTTTATAATAACATTATCCAAAAAAACATCGTGTTCTACTCCTAAAATTTCTAAAGCTCTTTTTCCAAAAAAGAATCTCTCTCTAATTGAAGAAAAGAAAGGCAAAATAATTTTTTCATTGAAAAATGATTGAGAAAGCCATTCTAAAAGGTTAGAAAACATTTCTCTATTTATCTGTGTCCAGTAAAAAATGTATTTTGGATGAAGAGGAATTTTATATTTTTCGGAAAAACTAATCGCTTCCTCTAAAGAAATTTTAAAAGGATTTATTTTTTCATTATAAAATTGTTTTAATTCTAACTCCCACCATTCTTCAACATAGCCTGATTTTAATAATTCAGAATTTCTATTTATTACATCTCCTAACGAAAAAAGAATGTCTCCTAAATAAATAATTTCTTCCACAGAATCATAAATTTTTTTAGCTTCCTCAATATCATTAATTTTTTTTACATTGCCATTTTTAATTTTAACAATAGGTCCTTCGATTAAATCACAAGAAGTAACAACACAACCTTTAGTTGGTCTTTCTATCTTTAATTGAGTTCCATTAGAAATAAAAGAATTAGTCAAAAACATTGTTGCTGGATGAATTGAACAAGCAGAAAAACCAGAAATCCTGCTCCTACCATATCTAAATCTAAAAGCACCGCTCCTAGACGGGTGACCAAAAATTGGCCTGCCTGCAACAATGTCTTTTATATATGTAGGGATTACATCTTTTACACTTTTTTCTCTTTTTTTGTGTATTTTAACATATTCTTCTAAAAATTCCCAATCAGAAAGATTAAAACCTCTTTTTTTTAAAGATGAAACCATTCTTAATATTTTAGCTGCTTTTTGCGCAAGACCTTCTGCCAAAACTAAACAAACCCCTCCCCGAATCCTATTGGTTTCTATTCTTGAGAGATTCTTAAAATTCGAAACTTCTAAATCTTCTGTTGGATCTCCAGAAACTTGAATCGGAAGATTTTTAGCTAAAAATAAAATTTCTTCTTCCGTAGGTAAATATTGCAAATTTGTAATCCTCTCGTGATAATCACTAATTTCAATAAAAATTCTTTTTATTTCTTCTTCTGTAGGGTCATATTTTTCGTAACCAAAAATTTCTCTTAAATAATCAATAATTATTAAAGAAAAAGCTGCACCGGTTCCTCCGGCACTTCTTATCGGCCCAGAAAAATAAGGAACAAAATATTCTTTGCTGTCTTTTCTTTTTCCAATCTTTATTCCTATAAAACCCTCTATAGGTGAAGAAACAACACCTAGCGTGATATAAGAAAAACCAACCCTAATACCTGCATCAATTCCCTCTAACAAACTTTTAAATTTACAAAATTTTTCTTTTGCAATCTCTTCAGCTATTTTTAAAGAAATAGCAGGATCAAGTTTTCCATATTCTTTTTCTAATTCGAGAATTCTTTTGGGCAAAGAAGGATTTTTAAGTTGGGGATAAATTGTCGAAATTAATCCAACAGATTTTTCAGCTAAATTAGATGCTATTTGAATCTCAACTTCATTTGAAGGATCTAAAAATTTTTTTCTAGCTTCTTGTGCTAAAGAATACTCTTTTTTCATTCTTTTATTTAATTCTTCAAAATAACTTTCTGAACTATTTTTCATCTGAAAAATCTAAAATTTTAATTTCGCGAGTTTTTAAATTAAAAATAGGGACTTTGCAAGGGTCTGGTTCATGCCCAACTTTTTCTTCAAAAGGTGTTTTTGATTGCCAACAAGAAGAACAAATTATTAAAATATTATTATAATAAGAAACTTCTGGCCTATGCTGATCACCTGTAAAAACTATATCAGGTATTTCTTCGATTAAATGATAATCTTTATTTGAAAAAGGGATATAATCATAACTTCCGTGTGCAGGACAAAGAAGCCTTCTTCTTAACATTTCTTTAACAACTCTTGCAGGAGATTTATGACCAAAATTAATTTTTATTTCTTCAATAAAGTCAATAATTCCATGCATTCCAGCACCATGATAAATTAAAATCTTAAATTTCCCTCCTATTTCTACTATCGAAGGGTTAGAAACAAAAAAAACGTTATTTTGTTCATAAAGTTTTTCGGCCCATTCTTTAGAAATTTGTGGCTGTGGTTCACCAACCCAAACTGCATCGTGTTGCCCTGGAGAAATAATAATTTTAATATCTTTTCTTATCTCGGAAATAAGATCTGCTAAAAAATCATATTGTTTGTACATATCCTTTATCAAAAGAAATCTTTCTTGATCAGGATAAACTCCTATTCCATCTACGCAATCACCATTGATAAATAAATATTTAATTTTTAAAGCAATATTATCTTTAGAGTTTAACCATTCTAAAAATCTTCTAAAATTTTTCTCTAAGAACATTGTAGAACCAACATGTAAATCAGAAATAAAAGCGATTGATTCATCTTCACTTAGTTTTTTTCTTTCATTTAAAAAAGAATCTGGAAAGAAAATATCATTAGCGAAAAGAATTTCTCCGTTGGAAACTACTGAAAAAGCTACAATATCATCTAAAATTATTTTTTTCGCTTTTTCAAAAAGTTCTAAATTAGAAGAATTGACAACAACTCTCGCATTTCCAGTCGGATCTTCGACATAAAATATCAGATTGTCATTTTTTGTAATTTTTTTATCAAAAATAGAAACAATAATAATCGAACTTGATCTTTCATTCTTTATTCTTTTCAAAGGTTTGTAATTTCCCAAATTTTTTTTTATTAAAATTTCTTTAAGAAAATTGTATCTATAATTAAACATATTGACAAAATCTGAAACTTCTATTTTTTTAGGTGATAAATTGAAAGAAGAAATTATTTTAACATTATCTTCAAATTTTTTTTCTTCTTTTTTTTCAGAAGAATCTTCTTTAAAACCTAAAGAAAAGAAAAAATTTTTAACAAGTTCTTTTTCACTATCTTTAAAATCTAAAATAATTTCATTAAATAAAGTTAAAAAAATTTTTTTTGAAATAAATCCTTTTTTTCCTGTTTTAATAAAGGAGATAATAATTTTATTTAATAAGACATCGTTTAATTTTTTAAAATGCTCAACTAATTCTTTATCAAAGAGAATACCATTTCTAACACAAGTTTTATTAATATTTCCATCCATAATCAAAATATCAAAGTGATAATTGTGTTCTTAAAATTTCTTCTATTTTATCTATTATATTTTTTGGGATTGAAAGTTTAATCTCTCTTGTCCTTCCGTGCCTCCCTTTCGAAATAACTACTGCGTTGATTAGACCAAACATATCAAAATCTGCGATGATATCTGAAACTCTCCTTTGTGTTAAAACTTCTAATTTTAGTTTTTTACATAAATTCTGATAAGTATTATATACATCACCTGTAAAAAAAACTTTTGATTTTTCATTTTCTTTTTGTTTAGTTAAAAGCACTATAGAATAAAGAACTAACTGACACTGGATTGGTTGTGTTTCTACTAAATCTAAAATCTTATCTCTTTCTATTTTTTCATTTGCCATATCTAAATGTTCTAAATTTATTAATTTTTTACCTTCTCTTTCAGCTAGCTCACCGGCAATTCTTAACAAGTCTAAAGCCCTTCTCGCATCACCATGTTCTCTAGCGGCAAGTGCTGCACATTTAGAAATAACTGCTTCGTCTACAACATTTTCTTTGAAAGCTAAATGACATCTTTCTTTTAGAATGTCTTGTAATTGCAATGCATTATAAGGAGGAAAAAGAATTTCTTCTTCGCCTAAAGAACTTCTTACTCTCGGATCAATATTATCTAAAAAAGTAACATCATTTGAAATCCCTATAATAGAAATTTGTGATTTGCTTAATTCAGAATTTAATCTTAATAAACTATAAAGAAAACTATCTGAAATTTTTTTAACTATCTGGTCTACTTCATCTAAAATCAGAATTATTAATTGTTTTTTTGAATCAATCAATTCTATAAATTTATTATATACTTGTTGAGTAGGAAGACCTGTAGCAGGAATACTTCCTCCTAATTGCTCTATTAAAGAAGCTAAAATTCTATATTCTGTATCAGATACTTTTTTAAGTTTACAATTTAAATATTCTATTAATAAATTAACATTTATTTCCTTAGCTTTTTTTAATAACTCTTCTTTGACATAAAGAACAGACAAAGTTTTACCTGTCCCTGTTTTACCATATAAAAAAAGATTACTTGTTTTTTCGCCTCTCAAACTTGGAGCAAGAATAGAAGCTATAATCTCGATTTGTTTTTCTCTGTGTAATATCGAAGAAGGAGTATAGCTAGCTTGAAGAACATTTTTATTTCTAAAAAGAGAGTTTGTTAAAACTGAATTAAAAATGTTTGATAATTCTATTACCATAAATTAAAATAAAAAAAAGACTATAAAAATATTTATTTACTCGAAATAGTAGTAAATCAAAAGATTTTTCTCTTAAAGATTAAACGAACTATATAAATTACCACCTACTCCTTCTTTTCTCTTGGAAAACTAAATAAACTTTTTAAATAAGTTTTTTTTATTCGGATTTTTTATTTAATTTTTAAATTTTTTTATAATAAATAATATATAATTTATTACAATTTTTTTTCTTTTTCTAAAAAAAATAAATTTCCATTAGAAATGTAACTCTGAGTGTTATTTATTTAATTAATCTTTTTTATTCTATTTTATTATAAAAAGATTTAAAAACTTATTTTTTCTTTCTAAAAAGATGGAAAAAAGACCTTACAGATCTTTATTAGGAAAGATGGTTGTTACAAAAGAAGGAAAAAGGTTAGGTTTTATTAAAGATATAACTTTTGAAACAAAAACAGGTGAGCTTATTAATATAATCTTGAAAGATCTAACTTCTTATGCTTTAAGTATTGCAATTGAGAAGACTAAAGAAAAAGAAGCTTTAATTCCATATCATTCAGTTATTGCTATAGGAGATTTCGTTGTTATTAGCGAAGAAGATTTATTTTAATCTTTATTAAATAATAACAAATATAATTTTTTAACAGAAATGTTTATAAACAATATTTTTTTCTTTTTCTTATGGTTTTAAATATATCTATATTAGGATTTAATTTAACAAAAATTTCAGGTTGGAAAAATCCTGAATTTAAAGGAAAAATAGAAATTAGTACTTCAATAAATATTTCTTCTATTGATAAGAAAGAATTTCCTTTATTAAATGACGAAGTTTTAAAAGTTGTTTTTTCTTTTAAGATAATTTATAAAGAATTAGGAGAAATTTCTTTAGAAGGTGAGTTATTATTAAGAACAGATAAAAAAATATTTAAAGATGTTTTAAAAGAATGGAAAGAAAAGAAAGTAAATACTGAATTTCAGACACTTGTTTTAAATTTAATAATACAAAGATGTTCGATAAGAGCAATAGAACTTGAAGAAGAGTTAAATCTTCCTATCCATATAAACCTTCCAACACTAAAATTAGAAAAAAAAGAAAATTAGTTAATTTTTTAATTCTTTTTTCTTTATTATTTTAAGCTCCCATCGCATAATGGTAGTGCAGCGGTCTCGAAAACCGCGCCCTTACGGGCTTCCAGGTTCGATTCCTGGTGGGAGCGTTTTTTCCAACTTTTTAAGTTTCCCAAAATCATAGATATTAAATTCTTCATCAGTAACATAAACTCTAAAATTTTTTACTAATTCATACTCTATTTCTTTATTTTTTCTAATATCGCTTCCTTCAATAAAGGGAAAAAAACTTGGTAAAAAGAAAAATTCTTTTCCTCGATATTTTCCGATTAAAAAACATTTAAATTTTTCAGTTTTAATATTTTCTTTGATCTCAATAGCAGGATGAAAATGTCCTAAAAAGATTCTTTTTGATTTTTTTATTTCTTTCTCATAAATTTTTAAAAAATCTTTTTCTCCGTGAATAAATAAATTCTCATTAAAAATAAAAAAGTTTGATAACTTTATTTGATTATTTAAATTTTTTTTAGTTAAAAACAAATCATGATTTCCTTTAACAGCGAAAATTTTAACTTTTTTTAGTTTATTTCTTATCAAACTAATAAATTCATTTAATTCCTCGATCTCTTTTTTTTTATAAATAAAAGAATGCGTTATATCACCAAGAAACACAATTTTTTCCATTCTTTTTTCTTTTTCTATAATCTTTTCCATTAACTTAAAATTTTCTTTTTTTTGGCCAATATAAATTCCTCCAAAATTTCTCCTTATTTCTTCTTCAAAACCACAATGAATATCTCCAACAACTAAAATTTTTTCTTTCTCTAAATAAATACAAGGTCCAATTATATTAAAGTTTTTCATAAAGAGAATGGATTCTTTTAATAAAATTTATTTTGTTTTCGACTTTTATATAATCGCTTCTTCCTTGAAAGATTATATTTATTCCGAATGGACTTGGCAAAACAGTTTCTTTTTTTATTATTTTTATCTCTTCTTTTATAATTTTTTCAATTATTTTTTCTAAATTTTTTATATCCATAACATCTTCAAGAATCTCTCTTCTTGTTTCTTTTAGTATTGGAAAATTTTTAGTTAAATTTGAAACAACATTTAACATTATTTTTGAAGACATATTTTGTTTCCCAACACTTTTTCTTTTTCCTTTATAGTTTCTTAATATCATTAACCCTCTTGTAGCACAGTGTCTAAATCTTCTTTTTAGAATTTCTGTTTTTTCTATCGATTCCTCTAATAAACTTTTTATTTCCTCTTTTTTTAATTTAGACAAAACTCTTTCAATTAAATTAAAATTTAATAAGTCACTAGCCAAATAAAATCCATTATCATTAACGCCAATTTCAATGTCTCTTTTCTTTTCTAAAGATAAAACATAAGACAATAATCTAGAAAAAGCATCATTTATTCTTCTTCCAAAAACACAATGGAAAATAAAAAAATTTTTTTCTCCTTTATAGTTTTCAATTAATAATTCCTTCTCATTAGGAATAAAAGAAACTTTTTTCTGGTTTAAAAAATAATTATATATTTCTCTGGCATTTTCTTCTTCTGTATAAAGATAATTTCTTATAAATTCAATAACTTCTTCTTTTAAAGTATTTTTTTCTATTTTTTCTTTCAATAAGTATCTAAATTTTTGAATGGATTCGGCAGTAGTAAACGATAAAGGCAAAATTTCAGAATACCAGTTAGGGATGTTTGGTGTTTTTTCAGAAAGAGAGACATAGGCGTTCATTCCTCTGCAGTATAAAAAAGCATAAGACTTTCCCCCAAGCGAAAAAACATCCCCTTTTTTCAAAGAGTCTAAAAAAATTTCATCTATTTTTCCTATTTCTTTTTTGTCTTTTGTTAAAACTTTAACATAACTTTCATCAGGAATCGTTCCTATATTTGTCAGATAAATAACCTTTAATAATTTTCCCCTCTTTCTTATTTCGTTTTTTTCTATATCGTAATAAACTTTTGGATAGAAATTTTTCAATTCTAAGGAATAATCTCCAGCCAAATAAGAAATTGTTGAAATAAAGTCTTCTCTTGTTAAGTTTTTATAGCAATAACTTTTTTTTATTATCCTATATAACTCTTCAAGGTTATAATCTTTTTCTAAAACCATTCCAACAATAGACTGAGAAAGAACATCTAAACAGTTTTTTGGAATGTGGATTTCATCTATCTTTTTTTCTATTATATTTTTCTTTATTACAGAACACTCTACTAAATCATCATAGTCACTTAAAATAAATTTTCCATTTGCAATCTCACCTAACCTATGTCCTGCTCTTCCTATTCTTTGTAATGCCTTAGAAACAGATTTTGGACTTCCCATAAGTACTACAACATCAATAAATCCTATATCAATTCCAAGTTCTAAAGAGGTCGAAGAAACAACAATCTTAAGCTCACCATTTCTTAATTTTTCTTCAATGTTTTTTCTATACTCTTTTGACAAAGAAGAATGGTGTGCTCCTATATTTTCAATATACTTAGAAGGAAAATTTTCTTTTATATTTTTAATTAATCTTTCAGTAGCAGAACGAGTGTTTGTAAATATTAAGACAGTCCTATTTTCTTCTGCTATTTTATTGATTTTTTCTATAATTTTTAAATTTATTTCTTCTTCATTTAATACATTAATTACTTCTATATTAAATTTTTTAGGAAGATAAACTTCTGCTATTTTACAGTCCCTACCTTCCCCAACCAAATATTCTGCAATTTCTTTTATAGGTGAAACACTAGCAGAAAGTCCAATTCTTACAAAACTTTTTTTCGCAATTTTTTCTAATCTTTCAAGAGTTAAAGATAAAAGAACTCCTCTTTTGTTCTCGGCTAAGGCATGTATTTCATCTATGACAACATATTCAATATTTGAAAGATATTCTTTAAAAGAACTGTTTAATAAAATCGTTAAACTTTCTGGAGTGGTTATTAAAATGTTTGGGACTTCTTCTTTATGTTTTGCTCTTTCTTTTTGGCTACTATCTCCTGTCCTCAACCCAATTTTTATTTCTTTGCTAAATCCTTTTTTTCTTAATATAGTATTTATTTCTTCTATTGGTTTAAGAAGATTAAAATAAATGTCATTAGACAATGCTTTTAGAGGAGAGCAATAGACAACATATGTTTTTTCTTCTAATTCTTTTTCTTTAATTAGTTTTATGAGATTGTCTAAAATTGGTAAAAAAGCACTCATCGTTTTTGTTCCGCCTGTCGGAGCAGAGATTAAAATATTGTTTTTTAGTTTTATTTCGTAAACACTAGCTTTTTGTGTTAAAGAATAATCCTTAAATTTTGTAAAAAACCATTCTTTCAAATCTTTATCTAAAACTTCGTCTATTTCGTTTTTTTCTCTTATATTACTAAACTCTATTTTTTCCATAAAAAAATATAAAAATATTCTTTTTTTTATTTAATTATGCCTTCCATTTCAAAAGAGAAAATAAAAAAGATTAAAGAAAATATAATCTTCTTTCTTTTTAATTCTTTCCCTAAAGCACTTTTTACATCAGAAATTGCTTCGGAGATTGCTCGTGATGAAGAGTTTACAAAAAAGATTCTTCTTGATTTAGAAAAAGAGAAAATAATTATAAAAATAACCAATAATTCTCAGGGGAAACATTATATTAAAAGAGTAAGATGGTCTATTCCTAAAAATGTCTATGAAAATTATAAGAAAATAACACATAATGTCAAAACTATTTTTGAGAATAAATAAAGTTTTAAATAGCTTTTCTTTATTTTTTTTATGGACCCTATAAAAGAGGCATTTTTTAAGGTAAGAGAGGATATCAATTTTTTAAAAGAGCAAATTTCCGAAATAAAAGAAAAACTTTCACTTCTAGAAAAATCTTTCTCGAACAATCAAAATATTACAAAAGAAACAACACAAAATACAGCAAACGGATTATTAACAGCAGATAAAACAGCACATTCCACAGCACTTCCATACGAAATAAAAGGGTTATTAAGCCAAAATTTCATAGTTTCCACAAGAAATCAAGGGGTTCCAACAGACAAACCAACAGACAGACAGATAAACCAACAGACAGACAAAACAGCAAATAATTTTTTAAAAAGTGTACAAAATAAAGAGATTTCTTCAATAGATGAGCTAAAAAAGGCGCAAGAACTTTTAGATTCTCTCGATTCTATAAAAAAGGAATTTCGTTTAAAATTTAAGAACCTTACAAATAGGGAAATGCTTCTTTATACAACTATTTATTCTTTAGAAGAGCAAGGAATAGAAGAAGTGACTTACAGATTACTCGCTAATCATTTAAATTTAACAGAATCCTCTATAAGAGATTATGCGAACAAATTAATCCTTAAAAAGATCCCTCTCTTTAAGATTAAACAAAAAAATAAACAGGTTTTTCTCTCTATTCCAAAAGATTTCAAAAATATGATATCTCTTCCAACACTTCTTAAACTCAGAGAGATTTAGAAATTCGTTTAAACGAATAAATAAAACTTTCACTTTTTCTTTTTATTTTTTTCTATTAACTTTCTTTTTCCTCTTCTTTTTTATTTTTTCTAACTCTCACTTTTACATTTTTTAATAATATCTTAGCTACTTCTTCAGGTACAAAAACTCTCTTTTTTCCATTTTCTTCAGTTATTTCTTGTATCAAACTCTCACTTTTTCTTTTTATTGCATTTATTTGACCTCTTATTGTACTTTTATCTTTCCCCAACATAAAAGACAAGTCTTCGTAACTTAGTTTCATATCGGAGTAAAGCAATGCTAACAATATAGCTCTTTCGCTTGGAGTTAATCTATCTAAAATACCTGTTTGAACAGCCGTTTGAACAGCTGTTTGAACATCAACAGCGTTTGTTTGTTTATAAACAGCTGTTTGTTTATGTTTAAACAAACCACTTCCCCCTATAAGAAAAGCCCCTCCTAATTCCTTTATTCCTTCTTCCAACTCCTGAATCTTACTTTTTATCTCTTCAATATCTTTTTTTATTGCTTTATTATTTACGTCGAAATGAGTTATCCATTCGCCAACTTTCACGAAATCTTCTTTTACTTTTTCAAAAGAATTTTTTATTTCTTCTTTTATTTTATTTATTTCTTTTTTTCTTTTTAAAAACCAAAACATAATCATTTTTTTATTTTATAGTTTTTAAATATTTCTATTTTTTATTCTAAAATTTCTTTATTTTTACAAATTTTTTTATCTTTTTTTTAAATTTAAACACGCTGTTTAAACAGGTTGTTTGTTTTTTTGTCGTCGTTTTTTTTTAAATAAGCTCTTTAAATTTCCTGTTTTTCTATTTTTTTGGACTTTTTTTTCATGGTTGTTTAAACAACCATCCCAAATGTTTAATTTTTAAAAAAGTTGTTTTTTTCTATAAAAAAGATAAATTTATAAACTTCTTTTTTTTACTTTTTATATGAGATTCGTAAGAAAAATTTTAATTTCTTTAGTTTTTTCAATAATTCTTATTTCTTTTTCGTTTAATTTTTCTTTTGTTCCATGTAAATTAAAATCAAATATTTTAGGTGTTGGAGAAAAATGGGATTTTTGTTCTTTTAGTTTAACAGGAAAAACAATAGGTGAAATAAGCTATTTTGGAAAATACGATGATATTCTATTATCTTTAACTGTTCTTTTTTTATTTTCATTTTTATTCTTTTTTATAGTAATCTCTTTTATTTTCAGAAATAAAAAAAATTGAAAGGAGGTTAAAATGCAGGAAAAAAGAAAAAAAGAACAATCAAAAATAAATAAAGTAATTTCATTCATTTCATGGTTTGTAAGCATTTTGGTTTCACTGTCAGTTGGTGCAGGTATGGCAACAAGGACACTTAATTTAGAAATTCTTTTTATTCCAACAATAATAACAGTTATTACAGGATGGATAGTGATAGTAGGTACAATTCTTTCAATAATCTTAAAGTTTTTCGAATAGTAACTAAGCTAACCTTAGTGCAATAAACTGTCATCGCTTAAAAAATAAAAACTAAGAGGCGTGAGTTTATCTTTAGTTTTCTAACAAAGGTTTTTAATAAAGTTTATCAGTTAAGTCAACATTAGTGAAAAAATAAACCAAGTTTTTTAGTAAGAGTTTTTCAATTTCTTTATTTTATTTATTTTGAATAGTCCTTTTTAATTAATAATTTTTTAAATTACAACAAACCAAAATAAAAAAATTTTTGAAAAGTCTTTTATTTTTGCACTAAGCTAACCTTAGTTCAAATAATATAAAAAAATATTCTTTTCGAACAATAAAAAAACAAAAAAATTCGCACAAGAAACATTATACGTAATAGTAAAATTTAAAAATAAGTTCGTTTTATCCAATTTATGAAAAAAGAGGAGTTTATTGAAAAGCTTGAAACAGAACTAAAATTAATAAAAAAATCAGAATTAACTATCCGTAATTATCTTTACATAAATTCTAAATTTTTTGACTTTATCAAAAAAGAACCTTTAGACCTAACAACAGATGATGTAAAAAAATTTTTAGCTAATATTTCAGATAGAGCACCAAGTTCAATAATTCTTTCAATGGCAGCAATAAAATTTTCAACCTCAAAAATTTTAAACAAAGATTTAACCCAAGGAATAGAAAGACCAAAAAAATCTAAAAAACTTCCAGAAGTTTTAACAAAAGAAGAAGTTAAAAGATTAATAGATTCTGCTCCAACAAAGAAATCAAAGCTCATAATTCAATTTCTTTATAGCACCGGTTTAAGAGTTTCAGAACTTGTTAATCTAAAAATAAAAGACATTGATTTAAACGAAAAAATAGGTAAAGTTGTTAAAGGAAAAGGTTCAAAAGATAGGTTTTTTACTCTTCCTGACAAGCTTATTCTAGAGATAGATAGTTATATTTATGAAAATAAGGAAAGAATTTATCTTTTTTCTTCAAAAGACAAGCCACTAACACCTAGAAATATACAGAAGATGATTAAAAACTGTGCGAGACTAGCTCAAATAAATAAGAAAGTTACACCACATACCTTAAGACATAGCTATGCTACCCATCTTCTCGAATCAGGTACAGATATTAGAATAATTCAAACCCTTTTAGGCCACGAGAATTTAAACACGACCCAAATTTACACTCACGTAAGCACAGAAGAGCTCAAAAAAGTTAAGAGCCCATTAGATCTTCTTTAATAAACTAAATTTGTTTAAGGAGATTTGTCTTTAAATTCCCAAATCTTCTACCAATTTATCTGCAGCTACAATTTCAGGCACAATAGCAATTTTTGCTCCTGCTTTTTTCAGTTTAGAAATGTGTTTTGGATTTTCACATCTTGCATAAACTTCTATTTTAGGATTAATTTCTTTCGCCGTCAATATTGCTAAAAGATTTACATCTGTTTTTGGAACTGTAAGAATTAATTTTTTAGCTTTTTTTATTCCCGCTTTAACTAAAGTTTCTTCTTGATCAGGACTACCCTCTATCACAATATATCCTTTTTTTCTTAAACTGCTAACAACCTCTTTATTAAAATCAGTCATTACAAAATTTTGTTTTTTTTCTTTCAAAATTTTTGCAATTTCTTCTCCGGACCTTCCACCACCTGCAATTATTATATGGTTTTCCATTTTTTCTAATTTAAATTCGTAAATTCTTGTTTTTAAATATTTTTTTAAACTCCCATCTAATAACATATCCCCCAAACTCCATAAAACCCACCAAACAAAGAAAACACCCACTATCGCCAAAAAAATTTCCAAAAACCTTTCGCTTATGGTAGAATTTTCTTCGAACATAAAAGCAAGGGTTTGCAAAGTCCTAAAGAAAGCATCAAAAAAAGTTTTTTCTCCTAAAAGTTTGAAACCAAAAGTTCCGAAAAGAAATAATAAAAAAATTATCCAAAAAAAAATTTTTATTCTTCGAGGGAATTCTTCAATCTCCTTTATTGTCCCACTTGATCCTCTCCCCATAAAATTTATTAAAAAAAAGACTATTAAAATCTATCTTTTAAAAGTTTCAAAATACATAAAAAACTTCCCTTTCCATCAAGAAGTTTTTTCAATATAAAAAAGCATATTTAGTAATCTATCTGCTCTGTAAACGACTTCCTGGCAAATAGCTTTTTTTGACTTTTTTTGAAATGAGGTCTATTTCTCTTTTTAACAAAACTATCTCAACAACCTTTACCATTCCTACGTAGAAGTAATTCCTTTTATTTTTCTTTCTCCATTTAACTGTCTGCCAAGATATAAACAAACTTTGTCATACCTTTCTCCGATATTTCTCAAATAAGACAAAATAATCAGAGGAGAAACACATAAAGTATTATCCTCATGATATCTACTTTTTTTCAGTCAAGACAATAAACCATTCTTTTTTCAGAACTAACCTAAGATAAAGAACCACTTAAATCTCTTCTATTAGGAAATCTTTTTACAATAATATCCTCATAAACTGTTGAGAGAGTAACCACGATAAATTCTCTATTCGTTTTTCCTGCACGATTTGAATCGCCAGCTCAACAAAAAAATTTTTTAGTATTTTTTTCTTTTGTTTTTTAATTATTTTTTAAATTAGAAATATATTTAAAAAAGAAAAAAACTATTTAAGAATGGTTTGTGAAAAATGCAGCTATATCGACTCAAAAGAAAAAGAAATTTTTGGAAAAAAACTTTGTTCTTTTTGCGCTTTTTTTTCTCCAAAAAAAGAAGAAGATTTTAAAAAATATATTGAAGAAAAAATTGATTGGAAATTTTTAGAAACTTTTAGAAAATATGGACAAGCATTTTGGGAAAATCAAAAAAGAGGGATGGAAAAAAAAGCAGAAAGAGGAAGTTTAATGTCACGCGCACCATTTGGCTATGATTTAGTCGATGGAAAATTAATTGAAAATGAAAACGCTTCAAAAGTTTTGTCAATTTTCAAAGATTTTTTAGAAAACGAAATTTCTTTAAATGCACTAGCAAAAAAATATTCTTTTTCTGTTAATGGAATTAAAAAAATTCTTTCGAATAGAACCTATTTAGGAGAAATAAAATTTAACGGAAGAATCTTTAAGGGAGAGCATAAACAATTGATTTCTCCAGAAATTTTTTATGCCGTGCAGAGAAAGATGAAAAACAATTAAAAAACATTTAAAAAAGATAAACTTTCTTTATTAAACAATTTCTTTTTTTTGAAGGAGTGACTAAACAATCAAATTCAGAAATAATTTCTCTTAACTATTCTTTATTAAACCTAACCAATTTGGCTAAGGTTTTTATATCAGGTAAATCTAAAATCTTAACCTTAACAGAATGTCTAAATCATTTTCTAGCAATCTGGTGGCTTCTTCTTTTATTTCTTCTGAATCCTAATATTTTTTCATCTGTCAAATGGTATTTTTTGTAAGTAACCAAATAAATCCAAATTTTTCTTAATGCGCTGGTGCACTTTACTATTTTTGGGAAGTTATGTATTTTAGGTTCGATACCTTATATCTCTTATCTTTTTAAAATTTTTTTATTTTGTAACTCCCAACAAGAAACGACAAATTTATAAAGGCAGTTTTATTAATCTTATTATGCCAAATCCAAGATTTATCGGAGATAACGGTGAGCCAACAGTAGAACTGCTTTTGAAATTAGAAAAAGCAAAAAGAGTTTATTTTCAAAATCTAGAAAGTTTCTGTAATAATAACTCTTTTTCTGTAAATGAGATGAAAGATATAAGGGGTGTTTATCTAATAGGATCTCACGCTAAGGCTTGTGATTGGGACAATGAAAACAGCGATGTAAATTTTAAACTTGTTTTACCCTTCGCTCTTCCGATGAATCTTTTTGAATATAAGAGGAAAGTTCTTGATCCAATCTTATGCCACAAACACCTAAAAAAAAGTAAATGGATTGATTTGTTTTTTGTAAGAGAAGAATACCAAGTATTTCCCCCACATATAGACCTAACAGAATATTGGCATAGATTATAATTATCTATAACTTTTTTGTCTTTTTGCTCTTGCTTTTGAATCTCTTGGTTTGTATGTTTCTTTTCTTCTTGTATCAGCAACCAAAAGATTTCTGTCATAAGAAAGGTAAGCTCTTTTCAAAGATTCGTTTTTTGTAAAAGAATATATTGCTTTCGCAATTGCAAGACGAACTGCTTCTGTTTGTGAAGCAACACCACCTCCTTTTACATTAATATCTATATCATAATCCCTTTTCCCTAAAATTTCGTCGGCAATTAAGAGTGGTTCTTCGATTTCCATTCTATTAAGAGGGGGAAAATAAAACAATCTTTTCTTGTTTATTTTTATTTTACCAGTGCCTTCTTTTATAGAAGCTTTCGCTATTGCTGTTTTTCTTTTTCCAGAAACAACAATACTTTTTTTTATCATCCTAAAAGTTTACAAATTTCATTTAATTCAACAAATTTCAAAGGTTTATTTATTTTTAATTTTATTACTTCTTTTTCAGGAATTATTTGTTCAGACAAAAAGCATTTTATTCTCTTATAGGCTTTTTTTCCTTTTTCTCTGTCCCAAGGAAGCATTCCTCGAATCATTCTTTTTAATAAAAAATGCGGATATTTTGAAACTTTTGGCCCCTTTAAACTTTTTCCTCCTTTTTTTCTCCAATTAATAATTTCTTCTAAAACATTTTTCTTTGTTCCAGAAATTATTGATTTTTCGGAATTTAAAACAAAGACTTCATCACCTTCTAAAGCTTTTTTAGCTACAAAACTTCCTAATCTTCCAATTTGAATTCCTTCAGCATCAACATAAATTTTCATATTAACAGCTTAACTCCCTTTAATTCAGGATTTTTTTTCAATTCTTCTTCAATTAAAACTGCTTCGCTTTTATAATTTTTTATTTTTTCTAATGCTTTTTCAGAAAACTTCCATGAAACAATTTTTATTTTTTTTGTTAGTTCTCCAGAGCTTAAAACCTTCCCTGGTACAAAAACAACTTCGTTCTCTTTTGTTTTTTTGTTTATTTCTTCCAAATTTTTTTCTATTCTTTTTCTCTTTGGTAATGCTAAATAATATGCAAACTCAAGATTAACTTTTTTTATTTTATTTATTAATTTAGCGAAATCTTTATTTGTTTTTCTTAAAGCTTTCTCTTCGATTTTTGTTTTTGATATTTTTCTTTTCATTTTCAAAACTAACGGAGAAGTAGTCTTACCTACTAAACGCGTTAGCTCGCAGGTTTATATTAATGCGAAAAAGTTTGTTTTTAAACTTTTCTATATGAGGAGAGGAGGATTCGAACCCCCGTAGGCAAAAGCCACAGGATCTTAAGTCCTGCCCGTTTGGCCACTCCGGCATCTCCTCGTAGAAATTATAAATTCAAAATATATAAAAACTTATCTGTTTAAATCATTAAGTTTTAAAACCTTTTCAATATATTAATTTTAAGCGCGGGTAGTTCAGTGGCAGAATACTAGCCTTCCAAGCTTGTGACCCGGGTTCGAATCCCGGCCCACGCATTTCAAAACACTTAAAAATACTTTTGCTTTTCGATTTTAATGGAAAAAATAAAAAATTTTTATAACAAAAATTACAAAAAGTTAGTAGCTATTCCTGTTTTATTGTTTTTTTTGGCATTAGGTTATCTTTTTTATTTTTATTTCCAAACAGGGGATTTTTTTTATAAAGATGTTTCTCTAAAAGGGGGAACAACAATTTCTCTTTTTTTCGATTTAAATGAAAAAGCTCTAGAACCTGAATTAAAAAAAATAACTTCTGATTTAGAAATAAAAACACTTACAGATAACACTGGCAAAAAAATAAGTATTATTTTGGTAATCCCTGAGGAGAAAAAAGAAGAAGTTATAAATTTCTTGGAAGAAAAAATAGGTCAAAAGTTAACCCAAGAAAATTCATCTATAGAAACAACTTCTTCCTCCTTGAGTAAAAACTTTCAGAAACAACTCATTTATTCTTTAATCATTGCTTTTTTCTTCATGTCTTTAGTTGTTTTTATTATATTCGCCAAGAATAAAAAAATAAAAATCCTATCGGTTTTTTTAACAATTTTTCTTTTAATATTCATAAGATTTTCTCTACATAATACAAATCTTCTACTTAAGTTGGCTATCTTTTTTTTGGCTTTTTTTCTTGCTTATTTTTATTTTAAATTTTCAATTTCTTCTTTCGCAGTTCTTTTTGCAGCAGCTTCAGACATTATTTTAACTCTTTCTCTAGTGAATCTTTTAGAGATAAAATTATCGACAGGAGGAATCGTTGCCTTTTTGATGTTGCTCGGTTATTCTGTTGACACAAATATTCTTTTAACAACAAGAGTTTTTAAAAGAAAGAAAACTTCGGTAAACAGAGAAATATTCAATGCTTTCAAAACAGGAATTTCAATGACACTAACCTCGATATTTGCCTTAGTTTTTGCATTAATTTTTGTTTATAGATTTCAAAGTGTTCTAAACCAAATTTTTTCAATTTTAATTATTGGTTTATGTTTTGATTTAATAAACACATGGATATTTAATGCTTCTTTACTTAAATTCTTCACGGAGAAAAATGAAAATCACATTTAAAGTTTGGATAGTCATCGTTGTAGTTTTGTTTTCATTATTGTCAATTTTTTCTTTTCCCCCCAAATTTTTAGATAAAAAAATTATAGTTTCTTCAATAGAAAAGAATTCTTCTTTATTTAAGGAAGGTCTCAGAGCAAACATGAGGGTTTTAGAAATAAACGGAGAGGAAATAAACTCTTTAGAAAAAATAAGCTCAATAATCTCCAATTTGAATAATTCTAAAACAGAGATAAAAACAGATTCTCTTACAATAACAAGTATTTTTTCATCGGAAGATTTTGACAAAGTTATTTTTTCTGAACCTAAACTAACAAGAATAAGAACGGGTTTAGATATTGAGGGAGGAGCAAGAGCGTTGGTTAAAGCAGATATTTCTCTTTCAGAAAACCAATTAGATGATTTAATTGCTGTTTCTCAGGAGAGATTTAATGTTTATGGTTTAACAGATATTCAATTGAGAAAGGTTTCTGATTTCGAAGGAAACAAGTTTATGCTTGTTGAAATTGCGGGCTCATCTCCTTCAGATTTAGAAGAGTTAATTACAAAACAAGGAAAATTTGAAGCAAAAATAGGTAATGAAACAGTTTTTATCGGAGGGAATGAAGATATTACTTATGTTGGAAGAACAGGGAAAGATTCTGGAATAAGGGAGTGTTTTAGAAGTGAAAATCTCGAAATATGTAATTTTGCTTTTTCAATTTCTTTAAGCGATAAGGCGGCAAAGAAGTTTGCAGAAATAACAAAAGATTTGGAAATAAATTCTTCTTCTGGTAAAGGTTATCTTTCAAAAACAATTGATTTTTATTTAGACGATGAACTTAGAGATTCTTTGTCTATCGCAGCAGATTTGAGGGGGAGAGAAACAACACAAGTTCAGATTTCTGGAAGAGGATCAAGTACAACAAGACAAGAAGCTTATGAAGAAGCTGAAAACCAAATGAAAAAACTTCAAACAATATTAATCACAGGGAGTTTACCTTATAAATTAGAAATTGTTAAGTTAGATAGAATATCGCCTCATCTAGGAGAAGATTTTGTTAAACAAATTTTTTTAGCAGGCACTTTTGCATTTTTAGGCGTTTTTTTAATTGTTTTTATTAAATACAGAAGAATAAAGCCTACTTTATTGATGTTAATCTTTTTGTTCGCAGAGATAATTATTATTTTAGGAATTGCAGCGTTAATTAATTGGAATTTAGATCTGCCTTCAATTGCAGGAATTTTAGCAACAATTGGAACAGGAATAGACAGCATGATAGTTATATTAGATGAGGCCAAAGTTAAAGAAGAATCAATTAAAGAAAAAATAAAGAAAGCACTTTTCATAATAGTTTGTTCTTTTTCAACAACAGCAGTCGCACTTATTCCTTTAACTGGAGCTCTTTCTTTTTTAGGTATAGGCGCAGTTTCAGCAGGTTTATTTAAAGGTTTTGCCGTTACAACTCTTATCGGAATTTCTATCGGAGTTTTAATAACTAGACCTGCATTTTCAGATTTAGTTAGTCAAATTAATAACGAATGAAACCGACAACGCATTTATTTTTAGGACTTATCTTTTCGCTCTTAAGTTATTTAATATTTGAGATATCTCTTCTCGAATTTCTTATTCTTTTTCTTTCAACATGGTTTTTTATTGATTTAGATATTGTTTTTATTTTTATAATTAAAAAAAGAAGTTTGAACCCATTTAGATTTTATTCATGGGCAAAAAATCAGAAAGATTTTATTATAAAGTCAAAAAAGGAAAGGAAGAAGATTCATTATTATTTTAGATTTTTTCATTCATTTGAATTAATTTTGCTTTTATTAATTTTTTCTTTTTTTAATAAATTTTTATTTTTTGTAATTATAGGTTTTGTTTTTCATTTGATCCTTGATTGGATAGACCTATACAATTTAAACTTGGATATTTTTCATAAGGTTAGTTGGTTTTATTATTTAAAAAAGAATAAAAACACAAAAAAACAATAATTTTTATGTTTAAGATATTAACAACAAAAGTTTTTGGTCTGACGAAAAGAGTGTTAAGAAGAGATTTTTCTGGGAATACCGGGATTGCAATAAAGAATTCAATTTTTCAATTTTTGACTAATGCTATTGGAAAAGTTGGAAGCCTTATTTTTACAGTATTTCTTGCCAGAATTTTACTTCCAGAGATTTTTGGTCTTTACTCTTTAGCGCTTTCAACAATCTTAATTTTTGCAGCTTTTACTGATTTGGGTACGAACAGCGCATTAATAAAATTTCTTTCTAAGAATGAGAAAAACCAGAGAAAAGCAGGTGCCTTTATCTACTTTATAAGAAATTTAAAATTAAAATTAACTGTTTTATCTTCTTTAATCTTGATTTTATCTTCTTATTTTATTGCTAACTTTTATTACAAAAAACCGATTTTTTTAGCTTTGTTGGCAGGTTCTTTATATATTTTATTTAATAGCATTTTAGGTTTTGTTGTGGGTTTATTTCAAGCGAGAAACAATTTTAAATATCCTTTCTATAAAGAAATTTTCTATCAAATAACAAGGTTGGTTTTAGTTCCAATAACAATCCTTTTTGTTTTAGATTCTTCGAAGGAAATTCTTCTAGGAGGAATTTTTTTATCTCTTTCTCTTTGCTTCTTCTTTTCTATATTTTTTCTTTATCCAAAAATAAAAAAATACCCTTCCGATAAATTATCAGAAAAAGAAAAGAAAGAAGTAATAAAGTTTATTATTCCATTAAGTGCAACAGCTTTAACAGGACTTTTTTTTGGAACAATAGATATTATAATGCTTGGAAGATTTGTCCATTCTTCTTATTTGGCTTATTATCAGGCGGCTTTCGCTTTAATCGGTTCAGTCAGTGTTTTAATTCCCTTTGCTGCAGCTTTTTTTCCAGTTTTTTCAAGATTGTCTGAAGAAAAGCTTAAATTAGTATTAAAAAAATCATTAGCAGTAACATTTATTTTTTCTTTTTTTGCTATTATTTTTACTTTGTTTCTTTCAGATATAGTGGTTAAGGCAATATACGGAGTTGAGTATTTACCGACTTCAAAAATATTAAGAATTCTTTCAATTCTTCTTCTGGTTGATTCATTCAATGCAGTATTTTCAAACTTTTTTATTTCACAATCAAAAAACAAATTTTTGTCAAAAACTTTAATTTTAGCGACATTTTTAAACATTTTATTGAACTTTATTTTAATTAAATATTTTTTACAATTTTCTATGTTTCATGCAACAATAGGCGCAGCTATTGCGACAATTTTAAGCAGAATTTTTATTTTGGGTATTTTTTTTATAAAAAATTATAAAGAAAAAAGAAAATAAAAGAAGAGCAAAAATAAAAAATAAAATTTCATTTTTATTTTCCAAACTTTTTTCTTTTATGTCTTTTATTACATTTTCTGTTAAAACGATTATTTCTTCATCGAGTTCAATTTTTCTTACTTCTAATTCAACCCAACTCCCTATTTCTACAATGTTCGCATCAGAATAAAAAAAGATAATCCCAGAAAAATTTCCACCTTTTTTAGGATTAAAACAAAATTCATATTTTCCTTTTTCTAAATAAGTGTAATTAAAAGATATTTTTATTTTCTCAGAGCTTAATTTATATTTTTCTATATCACCCTTGCCGTCGATTGACCATCTCGAGCTTATAGAATAATTTTCTTCTGGTAAAACCCAAATATTTACACATTTTGTTTCATATTGGTCCATTTTAATTTTTTGGTAGGTCGGAGAAATTTTTATAGAAGAAGAAAAGTTTATTAAAAACAATAACGATAAAAAAAGAATTAATAATTTTTTCATTTTTAAGGAGAACCAGAATTAACACTAGACCAGTCGGGAACGATAATAAATTTAATACTATTCCTATAATTTTCTATTGTAAAAGGGATTGGGTCTTCATATTCGGATAAATCCAACAAAATAGATTGTTCTCCGTTGCTATTAGTAGCATTTTCTAGCCCGGACGAAGTTAAAACACTCCAATATCCTTCATTTTTTGTAAGATTAAATTTCATTTTATAAAAGCCAATTTTTGTCCATTTGCTTTTCGAACTTTCAAAAATTCTAGCAAAGTATAAATTAGAGAAAATATTATCATTCGAATTTACTAGCGTTGGAATTATGTCTACATCAACATTTCCTCTTGCTTTTATCTTATATTTTGCCCTATAGCTATTCCAATTTTTTTTAGGTTGAACATTTCCAAAATTAATTTCCGAAGTGTTTAATTGAACTTCTGCCCACCATTTTGTTGCAGATATATTTGCGATAACATCAAACTCCGCACTTGTATTTTTTATTGTTGTTGTTTCATTACCAATAAAAGTTCCGTTATAGCTAGATGATGAAAAACTTATCCCAAATATGAAAAATCCAAAAAACAAGATGAGCACGAACTTTTCCCCCATAATATTTATTTTTTCAAAAAGTTTTTAAATTTTTCTTCAAGTCTTAAAAAACAAACTTTTTAATAATCTTTTTTTATTCTTTTTAGTATAACAAAATATGGACAAAGAAAATCTTATAAACTTCTTTTCTTTAAATATTCCATGAAAAAAGCATTAGTTTGTGGTGCTGGTGGATTCATTGGTTCTCATTTAGTTAGAAGACTTAAAAAAGAAGGATACTGGGTTCGTGGGGCAGATTTGAAATATCCAGAATTTTCCAAAACAGATGCGGATGATTTTTTAAAAATAGATTTGAGATATTTAGAAAACTGCCAGAAGGCTTTAGTTTTACCGGGTGGAGAAAAGTTCGACGAAGTTTATCAATTAGCAGCTGACATGGGCGGGGCAGGATATATTTTCACAGGAGAACATGATTTAGCTGTCATGCATAACTCTGCGCAAATAAATCTAAACTTTGCTCATTTATACGAAAAATACAAAAAGCTATTCTATTCTTCATCTGCTTGTGTATATCCCCAAGAAGTCCAAATGGATCCTAAAAATCCAGGTTTAAAAGAAGAAATGGCCTATCCCGCACATCCTGATTCAGAGTATGGTTGGGAAAAGTTATTCAGTGAAAGATTGTACCTTTCTATGATGAGAAATACTGGCGTTCCAGTAAGAATTGCAAGGTTTCATAATATTTTCGGCCCAGAAGGGACTTGGGAAGGAGGTAAGGAAAAGGCCCCTGCAGCCATATGTAGGAAAGTTGCTTACGCAAAAGATGGAGACACAATTGAAATCTGGGGAGACGGGGAGCAAACAAGGTCCTTTCTTTATATAGATGAATGTTTAGAAGGAATTAGGAGACTTGTTGAGTCTGACTTCACTGGTCCAGTAAATATTGGCTCAGAAGAAGATATAACTATAAATAACCTTGCGCTAATGGTTGCAGAAATCGCAGGAAAAAAGATAAATCTGAAACACATTCCAGGACCAATTGGAGTTCGAGGAAGAAATTCAGAAAATACTTTAATAAAAGAGAAGTTGGGGTGGGCTCCTAATTATCCTCTCAAAAAAGGAATGGAGAAAACTTATGCTTGGATAGAAGAACAAGTAAAGAAGAAAATCCAGGAAAAAGATAACTATTAAAGAAGCCTTTTTGTTTTATTTTCATGACAAATAAATTAATCTTTCAAACAAGAAACAAAAAAGAGCTTTTTTCTTTTTTAGATAAGAATAAAAAAAGATTAAGTTTAAATTTTCTAAACCAGCACGACGTCTATCAATTCAAGAACATAGAGAAATTCAGAAAAGCCATAACTGGCAAGAACAATCTGAATATGGTAGACGGTTTTTTTGTTTCTTTGTTTTTATCTCTTAAAAGATTTAAGAAAGTTATTCGAGTAAGAGGTCCAACATTTACGAAGGATTTTTTATCCAACAAAAAGCTTTCTGGAAACAAAAAACATTTTTTCATAGGTCTCGAGAAAGAAGACCTAATTTCTTTAAAGAAAAATCTTTTTCATTTGAAGAGATTAGAATGTTACAATCCCCCATACATAAAAGAGATCGAGTTTCCCCCAAGAGAAATAGATAAGATAGCCAAGAAGATAAACTTGTTTAAACCAGATTTCGTATGGGTGGGAATTGCAAGCCCAAAGCAGAATATAATTTCACAAGCACTCTTTAAGAAGACAAAAGTAAAATACTTTGTGAATATAGGCGCAGGATTGGACTTTCTCTTAGGCAAGAAAAAAGAAGCTCCTTTTTTAGTTCAAAAACTTGGAATGGAGTGGCTTTATCGTTTAATTACTGATTTTAAATATTCTAAAAAAAAGGTTTGGAGGAGTTTAGTCGGGGTTTGGTACTTGATTAGCGGAAGAGTAGGTTTGGAGGTGGAGGGATGAGAAAGGTTTTATTTTTGGGGAGATTTCCTCCTCCAGTACACGGAGCAGCATTGATGAACGAGAATTACTTCAAAGCATTAAGCAAAGATAAAAATTTCAAGGTTAAAAGAATAAAAATAAACTATTCAGATACATTAAGCGAATTGGGAAAAGTAAATCTAAAAAAGTTTTTTGGATTTTTTATTGTTTTTTTTAAATTGTTCAAAGAACTAGTTTTCTTTAGGCCGAAAATAATTTATTTTGAGCTTGCACACAGAGGATTTGCTTTTTATAGAGATAGTGTTTATGTAATACTTTGCAAACTATTTAAAAGAAAGATTATTTTTCATTTTCAAGCAAAGGGAATAAAAGAATCTTCTGAAAAAAATGCTTTCACAAGAAACTATTATCGTTTTATTCTAAGAAATACAAAAGCAATTCTCTTATCAAACTTACTTCTTTATGATTTAGAAGGGTTTGTGAAAAAGAAAGATATTTTTATTGTACCAAATGCTATTAGAGATGAGTTAACAGACAAAGAGTTCAAAAATATAATTGAAAAAAGAAGTAAGAACAAGAAAAAAGTTCTTTTATTTTTGTCAAACATGATCGAGTCAAAAGGTCCATTAGATGTTTTGAATATTTGCGAAGCCTTGAAGAAAGAAGGAGTAGAGTTCATATGTAATTTTGTTGGTGTTTTCTCGGATGAAAAATTCAAAACAAGATTTTTTAATGAAATAAAGAAAAAAGGACTTCAAAAAGAATGTTTTTATCTTGGACCAAAATATGGAAAAGACAAATTAAAGATTCTAGAGGGTACAGATTATCTAATTTTTCCGACAAACTACGAAAACGAGGTTTTTCCCCTAGTGATTTTAGAGGCTCTAATGTTCGGAATACCTGTTTTTTCTTATAAAAATGCCGCAATTCCAGAAATAATCTCAAAAGATTATTTGGGCTTTGTAGCAAAACGAAAGGATTGGAAAAGTTTATTTAAAAATCTTTATGATCGTTTAGGGCATAAAGAAAATGCATTAAAAATAAGGGAAGAATTTAAAAACAAGTATTTGTTATCCATCTCAGTTGATAAACTGAGGCATCTTTTGAAATGAAAACAAAAAAATACAATCAAAAATTTTATGAGACACTTGAACAAAGCACCCTAGAATCTGCAAGAAAAATAGTACAATATTTGATTTCTATCTTTCATCCAAAAAAGGTCTTGGATGTTGGGTGTGGGCTAGGTATTTGGCTAAAAGAATTTAGCAAAAGAAACATAGATATAACTGGGATTGAAGGAAAATGGATTTTGGATAAGGAAAACCTATATATAAAAAAAGATCGTATTCTAGTTAAGGACTTATCGGGAGGAATTTTTAAAATGAATAATCGGTTTGATTTAACAATTTGTTTAGAAGTAGCAGAACATTTACCAAAAGAATCAGCCACAAGGTTCATAAATTCGCTGACAAATACATCCGATGTAATCGTTTTTTCGGCCGCAATACCATTTCAAGGAGGAACAAACCATTTAAACGAACAATATCAAAGCTTTTGGACTAGCCTTTTCAAAAAACGAGGTTTTGTGCCACTCAACTTAATTAGAGAAAAATTTTGGCAAGATAAAGAGATTCTTTCTCATTATCTACAAAATACCCTAATTTATGTAAAAAAATCAAAATTAGATAATATTTCTGCTTCAGCAAAATTAAACTTTCAGCTAGACATTGTTCATCCAAGAGAATATGAGTGGTTTGCTATTCCTTGTAAAAGGATAAAGAGTCTTTTGCCAGGTTTTTTATTAAATCTTATAAGAAGGTTCAAATGAGTAAAAAAAACTTAATTTCGGCTGTGGGAAGGATATCAGGCCAAAAAGAGATGGCTGGGTAAATGTAGACATTCAGAAAGGAGAGGGAATCGATTACACTTTCGATTTTTTAAAGGACAAATATCCTTTTAGAGATTCAGAATTTGATTATGTCTTGATAGACAATGTTTTGGAGCACTTGCCAAACCCCCAAGAGGTAATGAAGAAAGTTTGGAGAATTTGCAAAAAGGGAGCAATTATAGAGGCCATCGTTCCATATTATAATTCCTATCATGCATACTCTTGTCCAACCCACGTCAATTATTTTAACGAGGATGCTCTAATAAACACATTCAGGTTTAGACCATACGAATTTAATAACGGAAAAAATCTTTTTGAAATAATTGAGTTGAAGTCAGTTCCACAGAGATTTTTAAGATGGATCCCAGGACCTATTCTTAATATTCTCAAAAGAATTTTCGGCAATGTAATTGTAGAATTAAGAGTTAAGGCCAAAGTATTGAA
>OGCI01000492.1_pt1 | contig 45176 bp, 61 predicted proteins | sample 1570021 | NCBI WGS metagenome assembly OGCI01 (sample SAMN06264664, study PRJEB24512) | hot springs metagenome | isolation source: Hot spring water | place: South Africa: Tshipise | collected 2015-06-21
ATTTTCCTTCCTTGTTTATCTTTAATCGAAATAACATAAAATACTCTCCCACCATATTTCTCAGTAAATTTTTTATGGGTTTTCTCTTGCAATTTTCTCTCTTTAAAAATTTGTGAAATATGAGAAACGCTACTAGCTGGTTTAATTTGTAACCCAATATATTTATCTTTTATTTTTATGAAGAAATCAACATTAAATAATCTATCCCATTTGTCAGGTGCGGGTTTAATTTTTATCTTTAAAATGTCCTCTAATTGTTCGTAGATTGTTCTTTTCTCTGTTATGTAACCATCGAAGGTGCGTTTGATAACTAAGTCAAGAATATATTTTATGCAATCTTCCTCTGTAATTTGTTCTATTTCAGAGGCTAAAACCTCGGTGATTTTTACATATAACTTTCTGCCCAACTCTATTAAATGCTCCTTTGGTCTCACATTTCTGAAGTAATAAGTCTCCCACTCTTTAATGGTTTTGGGAGCGCATTTTCTAATTTCTTCAGAAACTGGACCAACATGCCGTTTAAAATTTAATTGAAACCTATTAGTTGCCGAATTTAAAATCCATTCTTTGGGCATTTTTATACTGTTTCAAGAGAACCCATCCCGGATTTGATTAAATAACCATTAATAAAAATTTTGTTTTTTAGATACACCTTGGCCAAGATTGTATCTTTATCCACTACTTTATTATTTTCAAATTTTAAAAAGACCTCTTTGCCTAAAATATATTTTTTTAGATAGTGAAGGGCCATTTCTTTTTTATCTATTCTCACTCCTAAAAATTTTACCTTCAGCCCTGTGTTTAATTTTATTGTATCTTCATTTATTATTTCAGTAACTCTATAAATCCTTTCACCCCTAAAGTTAAATCTTTCGGGGCTTATTTTAGGCTTTGCATTCTGAATCATTGGGAGATAATTTATTTCTGGTAAATTGATTTTTATTTTAGGCCTCTCAATAATTTCTAATTTCTCTACCTGATTTACCTTTTTCTTTATAAAATCTAAGAAATTTCTATTTATTTCGTACCCTATACCATTTCTTTTTAATTCTAAAGCCACTTTTACAGTTGTGCCACTTCCTAAAAATGGGTCTAAAACAGTATCTCCAATAAAAGTAAACATTTTTATCAATCTTTTAGGAAGCTCATCTGGAAACATTGCTTCATGTCCAATTTGTTTAGCTCCACCAAAATACCAATGGCCTGAAAAATATTCTTTCCATTCTTCCTTTGATAATTTGGAAGCTTCCTTTATTTTTTTAGAAACCTTTTTGTAATCTCCCGGTTTTTTGAAAATATGAATAAACTCATAATCAATCTCTACAATTCCACTGGGCGGATAAGGAAAAGAACCCATTACATTTGCTCCACCAGTGGTATTCATTGTAGTTTTTTTCTGCCAGATAATAGAACCCATAAAATCAAAACCAATTTTTTCACATTGACCGATGAATTCGGCATGAAGAGGAATTACCTTATACCTTCCATAAATAATTGATCTGGCAAATTGATCCCCTATATTAAGACAAAATCTTCCCCCTTCTCTTAAGACCCTGAAACATTCATTCCATGCATAGTAAAGACTTTTTAAATACTCATGAAGAGTCTGTCCATAACCAATTTGCCCGGCCACACCATAATCTTTTATATGCCAATAAGGAGGGGAAGTGATAATTAAATCTATGCTTCTATCTTTTAATTCCAGCATTTTTCTACTATCCCCAATTATTATTTTCCCAAAATTTTTTATCATATTTCAAAATTAAATGTAAAAAGAATAAAATGAGCTATTTTACCAGCTCTATTATTGCCATTTTTGCTCCATCTGATTTTCTCGGGCCCAATTTAATAATTCTTGCATATCCCCCTTTTCTTTCTTTATATCTGGGAGTAATCTCATTGATTAATTTTTTCACTACCTCTGGGGAAAATTCTCTCCCTAATATTCTTCTAGAAGAAAGGTCACCAATTTTAGCCCGAGTAATTTTCTTTTCAATATAAGGTAAAAGTTCTTTGGCTTTTGTTTCGGTTGTCTTAATTTTTTCTTTCAAGAAAAGTTCTCTGGCTAGGGATTTCAAAAGCGCTCTCCTCTGATTTCTTTTTCTACTTAGTTTTCTTCCCTTTTTTCGTTTTCGCATATTTTCTAATTTTTTTAACTTTTTCTTTTTTAATCGGTTCGAGTGATGGAATTTTTTCTTTTGGCTTAAAGGTCTCAGAAAATAAACTAAAGTGTTTGACTAAAATTTCTGAAGCCTGAAAAAAGGCTTCCTCAGGAGAAATAGTTCCATCGGTCTCAACTTCTAAAAATAATCTATCAAAATCGGTCCTTTCGCCCACCCTCATATTCTCAACTCGCAAAGCCACTTTCTTGACTGGAGTAAAAATAGCATCTAAGGGAATTGTTCCAATTTCTAATTTTTCCTTTTTCCTAGCTTCTCGGGGAGAATATCCTATTCCTTTTTCAATTTGAATTTCTATTTCTAATTCTGCCTTTTTATCAGTGAGAGTAGCGATGTGGCAATTTTTATTTACCAATTCCAACTGGGCCGGAATTTCAAAATCAGAACCCTTAACCTCTTTCTCACCTTTAACTTTCAGGCGAGCTAATTGAGGCTCTTCAGTATAAATTTTAAATCTTAACTGTTTTAAATTTAACATAATTTGGATTACATCTTCCAAAATTCCAGGAATAGTTGAAAACTCGTGGGGGACATTTTTTATTTTCATTTTGGTAACCGCTGCTCCTGAGAGGGAAGAAAGCAAGACCCTCCGGAGAGAATTGCCAATCGTCACTCCATAGCCAGGATAGAGGGCTTCGATTTCAAACTTGGCCCAATTTTCTTTTTTTTCAACAATTTTTGGTTTTAGAGGTAAAGGAATCATTATATTGGAATAAATTGGTTATTGGGCGATGGCTACCTTGAGTAATACTCAAAAATTGCCGAAATCTCCACCGGTGGGGCTACCTCCTCTAAAATTGGCTTTCCAATTACTTTTCCGGCTAATTTCTCAATATCTAATTCAAGCCAGCTGGGGGTTTTATGTTTTTTTAACAAATTTTTAAGATTTTGAAAAATAGTTTTTTTGATTTTTTGGGTTTTTATCGAAATAATATCCCCTTTTTTTACTAAATAAGAAGGGATATTAATTGATTTGCCATTAACCAAAAAATGGCCGTGGAAGACTAATTGTTTAGAGAGGGATCGGGAATTGGTAAAGCCCAATCGGAAAACGACATTATCTAAACGGCTTTCTAAAATTTCTATTAATAAACTTGAAGCGTCTTCAACTCTACCTCGCTTTTCCAAGACCTCTTTGACATAATTTTTGAATTGCCTTTCCTTTAAATTATACCAATTTTTTAGTTTTTGTTTCTCCCTTAATGCCTTGCCATATTCAGAAGGAGGAGTAGGTCTTCTTTTTCCTTTTTGGCCAGGCGGATAAGCGCGCTTTACCATTGGACATTTTGGTGATAAACATTTCTCGGCCTTGAGGAATAATTTTACTCCTAACCTTCGACAAATTTTGCATTTTGGATTAATCATTGAGGAAATCGTTAATAAGAAACGAATTTTTAGCTAATCTAGTAAATTGTGTTTTAATAATATTCGCTTATAATTGGCGAAATTATACTCGACGGACTTTAGGCGGTCGGCAACCATTATGTGGGATAGGGGTGACATCTTTTATTGAAATAATTTCTAAACCACGAGTGGCCAGAGACCTGAGGGCCGATTCTCGACCTGAACCAATTCCCTTAATTAAAACGGCCACCTTTTCAATTCCCAGTTTTTTAGCCGCTCCAACCATAGTCTCAGCCACTTTCGAAGCAGCAAAAGGAGTGGCTTTTTTTGTTCCTTTAAATCCAACCTTGCCAGCTGAAGTCCAATAAAGACAATTGCCTTTTAAGTCAGTTAAAGTAATGATGGTATTGTTGTAGGAAGAAAAAATGTAAATTCTCCCCTCTTTAATTTTTTGAGAGACTTCAATTTTAATTTCCTTTTCTACCTCTGCCTCAACCCTCTCTTTTTCTTTAAGAAGCTCCTCTTCTGTTTTGGTAACTATGCGTTTTTTTCCCATAACTTTTTCTTTAGCCCGGATGGGTGGTGAGTAGGTGTTAGAAATGAGTATTATTAACTAAAACCCTAACTTCCTAATCCCTAAATTAGGTGGGTTCTGGCGGTGGTTTTCTTCCAGATCCAACCGTTTTTCTGACATTTCCCCTAACTGTTCTGGTATTTGTCCTCGTCCTCTGACCTCTGACTGGCAGTCCTTTAAGATGGCGAATTCCCCTCCAACAGCCAATATCTTTTAATCTTTTAATATTCATCATTACTGCCCTTCTTAACTCTCCCTCAATTTTATATTTTTTCTCAATAATTTCTTTCAGTCGGGAAATCTCATCGGGAGTTAAATCTTTTGCTCTTTGGTTAGGTTCTATTTCCGCCTCAACCAAAATCCTCCTACTTAATGCTAAACCAATCCCATAGATATAAGTTAGGGCTATCAAAATTTGTTTATTTTCCGGTATGTTTACACCAGCTATTCTTGGCATTTTTTAGGTTTGAGGTTTTAGGGATTAGGGATTTAGATTAATATTCTAATAACCTAAAACTTAAAACTTAATTCAGCCTTGTCTTTGTTTATGCTTTGGATTTAGACAAATCACATACACTCGGCCTTTACGCCTCACAACTTTACAATGTTTGCAAATTTTTTTAACTGATGATCTGACTTTCATTTCCCTCGATAGATTATTCTCCCTCTTTTTTCATCGTAGGGGCTCATTTCCACTGTCACCCGATCGCCAGGTAAAATCTTAATTTTATAGATTCTTAATTTTCCTGAGAGATGACAAAGGACCTCTTTCCCCTCGTCTAATTTTACCAGAAAATTAGCACTCGGTAGGGCTTCAATGACCGTTCCAGTTTTTTTGAGGTTTTTTTTATTCATTCAACTGAATTTTTTAATTTAGCAAAATTTTTCAAGTTAGTCAAGATTTAATTTAATTTTAATTTTTTCCATCTCTTGGGGAACTTTTCTTACCCAAAATGGCCAAAGCTTTACTTCGCTCCGATTAACCTTGGGCTGATTTTGGAGAAAAAATTGGGTTTCAGCTAATGATTTTCCTAAAAGCCCCCGCTTCAAAGAAATTTCATCAATATCTGAATAAATTTTAGCTTCCAGATTAAGAGAGAGAATAATTTTTCCTGCCTCAAGATTGATAATTTCCGGCAAATATTCTATCTTTAAGCTTTTTTGATCAATCTTTTTATCAGCCCCTATTTTGGTGGCAATAAATTCCTTTGAAAAATTTTCTAAATCTCCCTTTTTAAAAGCTAAGGTGAGAGCCAGAGCCTTTAGCTGGAAAGTAAATTTTTCTAATTCTGCTCCGGCTCGAGCCAAGGAAAAAATCTCTAAGATTTCTGTCTTAAGAGCATCTTCTAAAAAAATAAAATCGGCTGGAATTTTACCTTTTAAAGCATCTTTTGTTTCTTTTAGGGCTTTTTCTCTTAATATTTTTTCGGCTTCCTTTAAATCTTCTGGAGTAACTTCACTCACTTCTTTCTTTAACCCTCCTTTCATTGGCTCAAATGACTTGCCATAAACAAAAGTATATTGAGGAGTACCAGCCAAGCCTGGAATTGAAAAGGTTGAAGGTTCAATATTATATTTTTCTCCCGGAGCCTCAGCCACTACTTTTACATCTTTATAACTTTTAGCCGGGATGACAATTCTTTCTGTAGATCTGAACCAGGGATACTCATTTTTTTCTAAGGTTAGCCGAAATTTTTCTAAAGGTGGCTGAAATCTAGTTTGACTCACCAAGGTCTGATTGGTTTGAGAGTCATTAAAGACCCTGATTACTCCTTCCGCTTTTCTTTCTAATAATTTCTTTCCCCTAGCAGGAAATTCCTGGGAAAAAGTTTTTTCCTCTTCAAAAATAATACCGGGTATTAGATTGGCTAAAAAATTAATATTTTCGATTCTTTTATCAACCGTTAATCTTGTTTTAAAAGTTTTAATCTCTGTCTCTGGCCAAATTTCAATCTCAGCCCGGGATAAAGTAAAATAACAAAAAATTCCGATTAGAATTAGAACTAAGGGGATAAAAATTAAACCTTTTTTAATTTTAAATTCAGGCTTTTTAAATAAAAGGAAGGGCTCTTTTTCGGGTTTTTCTTTTTTTAATTTCTTTGGTGGTAAAATATCAAGTATTTTCTTAGCCATTTTTTAATTATACCAAAATTAGTCTTCATTTATTAGTGGCTAAAGAATATGGTTTGGAAGAAATTGAAGAGAGATATTTACCTTCTCTCGAAGAATTAAAAAAACGATTGGAAAATCTTGAAAAATATGGTTTCTCTAAAGAAGAGATTATAGCCATGGTCAGGAAGCTACCTCTTCTCTTGAGCTAGACTGCTGAGAGGACCCTGGGAAATCTATTGAATGGTTTAGACAATATCAGATTGAAATTAACTTATTAGCCAGACCATCCAGTCTAATTTTCAGTTTGAAAACTTTAGAAGAACGCCGCTTAGCCCTCGAAGGAATTGGTTTTAACTACCCGCCAAATCCCTCTTCCTTTATTTTTATTTATTATTCCAAGATTGCCCTTATTCTTCTAATTCCTGCTCCCGAGCTTTCTTCTTTTATAATCTTAAACTGACCTAATTCAGAAGTTCTCTTTATATGAGGACCAGCACAGATTTCTTTTGAGAAATTTCCTATCGAGTAAACAGTGACTTTTTCTGGGTATTTTTCCTTAAAGAAAGCCAAGGCTCCGGTTTTTATTGCTTCTAGATAACTCATTTCCTCTTTTTTAACTTCCAAATCTTCTTTGATTTTTTGATTAACCAAATCTTCAACTTTTTTTAATTCTTCCTCAGTCATTTTTTGAGAATGGGAGAAATCAAATCTCAGACGCTGAGAAGTAATATCTGAACCCATTTGTTTAACATGCTCGCCCAAAATTTTTCTTAAGGCAGAATGTAATAAATGGGTAGCGGTATGCAATTTTGTTGCTTGATAAGTGGCTTCTTTACCAATTCCGCCAAATTTTTTCTCTACCCCCGCTCTGGAAATCTCCCGATGTTTTTCAAATTCTTCTTTGAAACCCTTCTCATCTACTTTAAATCCTTCTTCTAGGGCTAACTCTTTTGTTAATTCTAAAGGAAAACCATAACTTTGAAATAAATCAAAAACTACTTTTCCGGAAATCGTTTTCAATTTGCATTTTCCAATTTGCAATTTAAATTCTTTTAAGCCCCTTTCCAATGTCCTCTCAAACTTCTCCTCCTCATTTTCAATTACGGTCAAAATATCGGTTTCTCGGGATTTAATTTCTGGATAGATTTCTTTATAAATCTCAATAACTTTTTGAGCCAAGGGAATTAGAAATTTTTTTGGTAAATTTAGTAATTTTCCAAATCTTATTGCCCTTCTTAAAATTCTTCTCAAAACATATCCCCTCTCGACATTAGAAGGAAAAATTCCTTCGGAAATTAAAAAAACAGCACCCTTAATGTGATCAGCAATGATTCTTTTTGCTTTTTCATTTTGCCCGGAAATCTCTTTCATTATTGGCAAAAATAAATCAGTCTCATAAACTGAGGGTTTTTCTTGGCAGACCATGGCTAACCTTTCCAATCCCATTCCAGTATCAACCCCTTTTTGCTTTAACAAAGTGAGTTTTCCATTTTTAGCCTGATAATACTCATTAAAAACCAAATTCCAGAGTTCAATATTTTTAAAATGAATTTCAGTGGTCGGACCGCAAGGTCCTTCCTCTCCGGGGGGACCCCAGAAATTTTCTTCCCGGACGCATTTTTTTATTTTGTTTTCTGGGATACCTAACTTTTTCCAAATTAAAATTGATTCCTCATCTGGAGGAATTTCTTCATCGCCTTTAAAAACCGTAAAGAAAAAATTATCTTTTTTTAATTTTAATTCTCGAAAAAGAAATTCAAAAGCCAATTTTATCGCTTCTTCTTTAAAATAATCTCCAAAACTAAAATTCCCTAACATCTCCAGAAAAGTCAAATGTTTTCCATCTCCAACTTCCTCAATATCAGAAGTCCGAAAACATTTCTGACAGGAAGCCACATTTGGACCAAAAGGCGACTTTTCTCCCAAATAATAAGGCTTAAATTGTTGCATTCCGGCAGTGGTAAAAAGAACTGAGGGATCAGTCGGAATTAAAGAAGAAGAGGGTACAATTTTATGCCCTCTTTTCTCAAAGAGATTCAAAAATTCCTTCCGAAGTTCTTTTGAATTCATTATGAATTAAAAATGGAAAATTTTTTATTAAGAGTATCTATCGGCTACAGTTGAAGCAACATAGGCTTCTGGTTTTATTTTAGGTTCAAAACCATTTCCACGAATTAAACCAGTCACCTCTTTAATCATATCTTTCGTCGCTCCGTTTTCTCCAATATCAGCATGGATGTAGCGGAATTGGTAATTGAAATTTTTCTTTAAACTTTTGATTTTTTTCTCAAAATTTTCTTTTAGATGCAAAGCTAATTCACAAGATAATAAAACTTCTTCTAAGACCCTTGCTTTCCAATGAAAAAATTTTCGATTTTTGTAACCGATTTTTTTAAGGAAGAATCGGCCTCCCTTCCCTACTCTCAAAACAACTACCGCCAGCGGGAAATGAGGTTCTTTGCCTGAAGAGGAATCGCAACCAACGATAATGTCATACAATTTTTCTGGCTTTTCACTCATGTAATCCCAAATCTCCTCAATCACTTCATTGAGTCTTAAATTTCCTTTGGTGGGGTTATAAAAATTTCCTTCAAAAACTACTTTATTCATAATTTATTTACTCTAACATTATTTAGAAATTAAATCAATAGTTTTAACGGTTTCCGAAAATTCCTTTGGATTTAAAGAAGCACCACCAACTAAAAGACCTTGAAAATCTGCCTCTTTTATATAATTTACTCCATTTTCAGAATCAACGCTTCCACCATAAAGAATTGGAATTTCCCTGAGAATTTTCTTAATAAATAAACGGGCTTCTTTTGCCTTTCTAACATCACAAGCCCTACCAGTTCCAATTGCCCAAACTGGCTCATAAGCGATGACTAATAACCGATGACTGAGGACTGATGAGGTATTTTTCAAGGCTGAATTTAATTGATTTTTTAGAATTTCATTTGTTTTGCCTCTTTCTCTTTCCTCTATTGTTTCGCCAATACATAAAATTGGTTTCAATTTTTCTTTTAAAGCTGCTTTTAATTTTTTATTTATCATCTTATCGGTTTCTCCTAAGGCTCGTCTTTCTGAATGGCCAATGATAACATATTGGCAACCCAAATCTTTTAACATTGTTGGAGATATTTCACCAGTATAAGCTCCGGATTCCTCCCAAAAGCAATCCTGAGCTCCCAATAAAATTTGACTTTTTCTCCACCTGGATAAAAATTCAAATAATTTGGGTAAATAAATAAATGGGGGGCAAATTACTACCTCCACATTTTTAACATTTTCAATTCCTTTTTTTACTGAACTAAAAAGGAGTTTAGCTCCTTTAAGAGTTGCCGGATTACACTTCCAATTTGCAATAACTAAAGGTCTCATAAAACTGGGAAGAAACTACTATGCTCTAGAGCACGATAGTAATAATCTAAAGGAATTTACTGTTTTCGCAGATACTCAGCCGCTTTTTCAGGTTCAATGGTTGAAATTTCCATTCTCGCTCCTAATTCAAAACCAGCCCAGGTGGCTGTTTTTGGTAAAATGGTAAAATGCCAGTGATAATAAGGATAATCTTTACCATCAGAGGGAGCGGTATGTAAGTAGAAATTGTAAGCCGGATCGCCTAATCCCTTATAAAGTTTCTCTAAAGCTATCTTAAAAGTCTGAGCCAGTTGCCATTTTTCTTTTTCAGTAATTTTTTCAAAATAGGAAAGGTGTTTTTTGGGAGAAATAATGACCTGAAAGGCAGATTTTGAAGCAAAAGGACAAATGACTAAAAAATCCTTGTTTTCAAAAACAACCCTTTTTTTGACTTTTCTTTCCCAATTGTTCATTTGGCAATAGACACATTTTTTATTTTTTTGAAAATATTTTTTGGAATTAAAAAGTGCCTTTTGAAGATCAATATCAATTAAAGGAGTGGTAATAATTTGGGAATGGGGATGCGATTGGGAAGCACCAGCCTCGGCTCCATGATTATGAAAAATTGAAATATAATTGACAAAGGGTTTTTTCATCAATTCCAAATATCTTTCCTGATAGCAATCTATCACCTCCTTGACATTTTCTAATGGCAAGAGAGCTAAAGACTTTTCATGATCTCTGGTCACAACTAACTCCGAAAATCCAACTGCATTCATGGTTTGATAAATCCTTCCCTCAATCCTCTTTTCCAATTTTGGTTGAGGTAAAAAAGCCGGAAATTTATTGGGAATGACTATTGTTGTCCAATTATAGGGAATCTTTGTATTAAGAGGAATTTTTTTACCCTGAAAATAGATCAAAACTGGCCTCTCTTGAGTTTCAATCTGGCAAAAGGGACAAATTCTTTTTGGAGTTTTCACTTTAACCCTTTTTTCTTTCTTAAACATTTCCGGTCTTTTTGCCCGGCCAGTGGCAATCACTACCCAATCCTTAGAAATTAAATCAAAGCGAAGTTCTGAGGGAAATTTGACTTTTGACTTTTTAACCATAAATGCCTTTAATTAAATTCCACCTTATTTTAAGTAAATCAATTCCCATTTTTACCATTGATTTAAATTTTACTTTGCTTTCGGGATCATTTCTCCAATAAACTGGAATCTCCTTTATTTTATAGCCCATTTTCTTTGCTATCAATAAAATCTCAGGGTCAAAAGCAAAGCGATTGATTTTACATTTTGGAAAAATATCTTCTGCCACTTTCTTTCTAAAACATTTAAAACCACATTGACTATCTTCAATTTCCCAAAGACCAATAACAATTTTTCTAAATAATTTAAATCCCTCTCCCAAAATTACTCTCCGAATCCAAGGTTGGGGTGGGTCTAAAATTGCTCCTTTAATACCTCGTGAGCCAATCACAATATCAAAACCTGCTTTAAATTCAGGCAATATTTTTTCAACTTGGTCAATTGAAGTTGAATTGTCCGCATCAGTAAATAATCTAAATTCTCCTTTTGCCTCTAACATTCCAAATCTTACTGCATAACCTTTTCCCTGATTTTTTTCATAACCTATCACTCTTAAATTTTTAATCTTCGGTATTAAGCTTTTTGCCACCTCAACCGTCTTATCTTTTGAGCCATCATTAACTACTAAAATCTCATAATCATAATCTTGCTTTGATAAATATTTATCAATCTCCTCCAAAGTTTTTGGCAACCTCTTTTCTTCATTATAAGCCGGAATAATAACCGAAAGATGAATTTCATTTGGCATATCTTCTTAAATTAAAAGTGGCTTTTTCAAGAAGTTTCTTTTTTAATTTTAAAGCGAAGATTAAATTCCAAAAATTCAAAACATCTCTAAACCATACTCCTCTGGCTGGATTTTTAACTACATTCTTTATTTCTTTCTCAGAATAAACTTTAAAAAGCCATTTTAGATCTTTCCAAATGCCATAATTTAAAACCTGAGAAATTATGTAATGTTTGTCTTTTTCCAAATCTAAATCTTCGATTTTACAAGACCAGAAAAGCCATTGCATTTTTTTTGGAATTTTTAAACTAGCCATTTTTCTTTATATTCTTTTGTCTTTTCAATTAAAAATTTTTTGACCTTTGACCAAGAAATGTATTTAAATAAAAACAATCTCCTTTGAAAATCTTTCCTTTCCGCATCTTCAAAATAAGTTAAGCCTCTAACAGCTGGATATATGTTAAATCTTGGATATTTCCTTTTGACCCATTTAAAAATCTCTTCTAAAGAAAATTCTTTTAATAAAAAATAAATATCGTAAAAATCTCTCTTTATTCCCCGGTCAGCAATAGCAATTAATTTCATTGCGGCAATATCTTTCATTGAAGCAATCGGCGGAAAATCTTCAAATTCAATTGTTGGAAAAATTAAGGAATAAGGGTAATAAAAAAAACTTACTGCCACCTTATCTAATTTCATAATCAAAGTTCCTTCACTCCCTTGAATAAAAATCGCTTCTTCAAATTTATTTTCCAATTCTCCTCTTAATTTTTTATAATCAAAATCTTTTTGGGTATACAAATCCAAATCCATTGACCGCCGGTGCCCCAATTGCAATGCTAAAGCGGTTCCGCCAGCTAAATAAAATCCATACTCTTTCAAAAATCCTAATTTTTTTAAAACTTTAATTTGCCCCCGGCTTAAACAATCAAGATACATTAAAATATCTTACCACAATTTTCCAAAAATAAAACGGGTCAAAGCCATCTTTTGATTTTTTTATTCAAAAATTTCTTTTTTAAGTTTTTTTGCTTTACTCAGAAAAAATTTCTGCATTATATTTTTATTAAAAGGCAATAATACTCGGGGATAATCGGAAGCTGAAAGAACTTCCAAAAAAGATTGGGCAAGGTGAAGAGGATCAATATGCCAATCAAATTTAATCTTGGCAAATTTAACTAAATCTTCTAAGGTGTATTTAGTTTTTTTAAAAATAAAATAAAGATCAAGATACTCTCTAGCTCTGGGTTTCATATAAAGAGTGTGAATTTTATTGACAGCGATATCTAAAAGACTATCTATTTCTAATCCTTTCCAGATTTTTCCTTTATCAATTCTAGGAAAAGGATAATAGTTGAAATCGACTTTAAAATATTCTTCTTTGATCTTAAAAAAGAAGGTGTAAAGTCCTAAATATCGCTCTTGTCTAACTTCAGTTGCCGATAAATTTTTAGCTGCCTTTTTTACAAATTTAACAATGCTTGGTAAATGAATTTCTTTTTCAGAAAATAAATCAATATCTTTTGAGATTCGATGCCGAAGATAGAATTCACTCAAAGCCGTGCCACCAGTAAAATAATATCTTTTTAAAAGATAAGGTTCTTTAATTACGGTCGCCAGAAATCTTTTTTGAATTGATGTGAGGATGGAACCTTTTTCCATATTAAAAATTCTAACAATAGTCTTTTGTGAGGATCGAGACGATCTTTAATTTTTAGCCAAAATTTCCTTACTTCTTTCTCTCTTAACTTTTCATTTCCCAAACCATAATTGATCATCTGCTCCAATTTCCAGATTTTATAACCCTCAGGGTTCTCTTTTTTAAATTTTTTCTCATCAACTGACCAATTATACATACTAATTCATTTTATCATAAAATCTATAAAAACTGAAATTTGCTTTTTGAAGTGCAACACCTCGATATACTATCTATGAGATTTCAAATAGATTTTATTGAAATTTCTTTGATTTTTTGAAAATGTTTAATATTTCTGGTGAGAAGAGTTGAATTAGTTAAATAGGCAGTGGCAGCAATGATAGCATCTGGTAGAGAAGTTTTATATTTTCTTTTAAAGAAACTAGCCAGCCAGGCAAGTTGGGAATCTACAGAGATAATAGATAAAGTCTTTAAAATGTCTTCAACCTTTTCACGTTCATCCGGAGAAATTTTTGGATAAGATAAAAGTTCAATTTCGGTAATTGAGGAAATGAAAAAGCGCGAGCCTTTTAAGATATTCTCGCGCAAAAATTTAACTACTGAAGATTCGTCCTTTAGAAGATAAATAAGGATATTAGTGTCTAAAGTATACATTTCAAAACAAAATTAGGGAGTCTTCCTTTCCCATTCTTTTCTCATTTTCTTTAAATAGGCAATTGGTTCAGGCTTTTTCTTTCTCCAAATACCCCTGGCTTTTTCCCAAATTTGGAGGATTTCCTCTGGGGTTTTACCAATCAGAGCTTTAGTCTTGGGTTGAGTAATAATCTTTTGCATAAAATAAGTTTAATCTATTATTTAAATTCTGTCAATATTTGGCAGCCATCTTTTGTTACTGCTATAGTGTGTTCAAAATGGCAAGATAGAGAACCATCTGAAGTCTCATAACCGAAACCATCTTTTGATTTTTTTATTTTCCAATCACCCACTGTCACCATTGGTTCTAAACAAAAAACTATGCCTTCTTTAATTTCTGGACCGGTTCTTCTTTTTCCATAATTTAAAATCTTCGGCTCCTCATGTAATTCTTTTCCAATTCCGTGACCACATAAATCTCTAACAACATTAAATCCCTGACTTTCAACATATCTTTGAATAGTATTTCCAATATCACCGATTGTATTTCCTGGTCTGACTTTTTTAATTCCTCGCTTTAGGGCTTTTTTGGTTATTCGAATTAATCTCTGAACTTCAGGGTCAACCTTGCCAATTGGTAAAGTGACTGCCAAATCAGTATGAAAGCCTTTCCATTGAATTCCTAAATCAAGAGAAATTATATCTCCTTCTTTTAAAACACGATCTGAAGGAGCAACATGGACAATTTCTTCATTGATTGAGGTGCAAAGACAAGCTGGAAAGCCCTCATATCCCTTAAAGGAGCATTTTCCACCAAATTTTAAAACAAGCTCCTCAGCCAGCTTGTCCAATTCTTTAGTGGTAATTCCCGGCCTGACTTTCTTTTCTAACTCTTTCATTATCTTTGCCAGGATTTTCCCACCTTCTGCCATTATGGCAATTTCTTGAGGAGTTTTAATGGGAATCATTCTTTATAAAACTTGAAATTATTGCCAGGGCAAAAAATAAGTTAATTTTTCATTTATCAACTTAATTTACCATGGCTTTTTAAGTTGGTAATTTCGATTGGAATCATTTGAGAGTTTTTAAAATATCTTCAAAAACATCACTAGGTGGCGGAGAACCATCAATTTTTGTCACTTTTAATCTCTCTTTTTTAAAGTAATTAATTAGGGGATAAGTTCTCTCTTTATATTCTTTCAATCTTATTTTAATGGTTTCAGGATCGTCTAAACCTTCTCTTTTGATTAACCTTGAACCATCAAGAGGACATCTAATTAGTTTAGCGGTTTCTTTTGTATATAAAATTGGGTGGCGCATCAATTGGCAAATTCGCCGATGGGCATTTCGCCAAATTGATTGCTCTGGAGAGAGGGTAATTTCAATCGTTTTGATATTTTTTCTCCCATAAAGTTTAATTAACAAAGGAATAATTTTTTTCCCTTCATAAAGCGTTCTTGGAGAACCAGCCAAAACTAAATTTTTTCCTTCTTTAAATAATTTTTTAATTTTTTCTTCGACTAAATAGGTAACGAAGGGAGGGCTGCATAATAATCCAGTTTCCCAAGATTTTTTCTCCTCTCTTAAAAAATATTTCTTTCCGGCGACAGTGACAAATTCATTTTCTTTTATTTCCTGAAACTTCTCTTCCAAAATTTTACTCGTTTCCAAATAATATAAATTTAATTTTTCGGCTAAAAGTTCGGCCTGGGTTCCTTTGCCAGAACCCGGCGGTCCCATTAAAATTATTACTTTTGGATTTTTCATCATTTTATTCGGATTGATTGGTAATTAGTAGGGTTAAAAGGTCTCATATTCTCTCATTTGTAATTGGGCTCTGATTTGGCGCATTGTTTCTAAAACTACGCTCACCACAATCAATAAAGAGGTTCCGCCAATTAAGAATTGAAAGACCATTACCCCAGTCAGACCACCAACAATGGAAGGCATAACGGCAATTGTGCCTAAAAAAAGAGCTCCAATTAAGAGAACCCGATTCAAAATGTAATGCATAAAATTGGCGGTGCTTTCCCCTGGTCTTATTCCTGGAATAAAGCCACCCATTTTTTGAAGATTTGAAGCAATGGTTTTTGGATCAAAGGTAACGGCAGTATAAAAATAGGTAAAGAGGCAGACTAAGAGAAAGTAAAAGCTACCATGAACCCAGGGGTTTTGGAAAAAGAGGCTGATACTCTGGGCAATCTTTCCCATCATTCCACCAGCTCCGGCTAAAAAATTGGCAATCATTGAAGGAAAAAGCATAATTGATAAAGCAAAAATTATTGGAATTACTCCCGCTGGATTGACATTCAATGGTAAATAAGTAGAGACTCCACCATAAAGTCGCATTCCTCTCACTCTTTTGGCATAAGAAATAGGAATATTTCTTCTACCTTCATTAACCAAAACAACTCCGGCAATAATTAACAAAGCCATGGCAAAAAAGAGTAAATAAGAAGGAATTCGGCCCGGATCCCAAGTAATCAACATCTGACGAATATTATTAGGGAACTCAGCAATAATTCCAGCAAAAATTAAAAGGGAGATACCATTGCCAATTCCTTTTTCTGAAATCAATTCTCCCAACCACATCAAAAAAAGGCAACCGGCAGTGATAGTTAAAATTGAAGTAAAAAGGAGAGTTGGTGCTAAGCTTTCAATCACATTTTCTCTTTGCAAAAGGGTCAGCATTCCATATCCCTGAAGGGCAGCTAAAGGAACGGTGGCAATTCGGCAATATTGATTAAATTTTTGGCGGCCAGCTTCTCCTTCTTCTTTATACATCTTTTCCAGCTGGGGAAAAATCATGGTTAATAACTGGAAAATAATGACGGCGGTAATATAAGGACCCAAACCCAGCATGACAATTGATAAATTATCCAAGGCTCCACCAGTGAAAACATTTAAAAGGCCAAACATTTGAAACTGGTTAAAAAAGTTTCTTAGGTTTTCAGCATCAATTCCTGGAATAGGAATATTAGCCATTATTCGAAAAATGACAAAAATAGCCAAAACAAAAAGAATTTTATTTCGGAGGTCTCTAATTTTAAAGACTTGAATAACTTTTTCCCACCACATACTATTTTATTTGGCCACCAGCTTTTTCAATTTTCTCTCTGGCCGACTTTGAAAGGCTGCAGCCCTCTATAGTCAAAGGTTTGGTTATTTTCCCTTTTCCCAGAATTTTCACTCTCGGTATCTTTCCTTTTATTTTAGGAATTAATTTTTTTTCCAGCAAGATCTGAGGGGAAATTTTCTCGCCGCTCGTAAATTTTTTTTCAAGAATTTCAAGATTTAAAATGGCCGGTTTTAATTCCACCCTTTTAAATTTATATCCTCTTAACTTGGGATATCTTTTAATTAACTCTCGGATAACTGGTTTTAATTTTCTCCCCGCCCTGGCTTTCTGGCCCTTTATTCCCCGGCCAGCATAAGTACCCCGTTTGCCACCGCGGCCGATTCGTTTTCTCTTCTTTTTTTTATGAATTGGGCTTAATTCGTGTAATTGCATAGTAATTAAATTCGAAATTCGAATATCGAAATTCGAAACAAATTCGAATGTTCCAATTTTCCAAATTCCAAACCTATTTGGAACATTGGAATTTAGAATTTGATTTTGTTTCGGATTTCGGATTTCGGATTTCGGATTTTCGCAGCTTTGTTAAAGCTGCGATGGTTGCCCTGGCATTATTCAATTTATTTCCTGTCCGGCCAAGAATCTTTGAGGAAATATTTTTTATTCCAGCTAGCTGGCAAATGATTCTCACTGTTCCACCTGCCACCAATCCTCGGCCTTTTCTTTGAGGTCTAAGCAAAACTTCAGCTGGTCCAAATTTTGCGTAAACTTCGTGAGGAATTGAATCTTCAACTATTGGAACTTCAATCAGATTCTTTTTTGATTGAAAAGTGGCTTTTTCCACTGCCTGGGCAACGTCTAATCCGGAAGCTACTCCCACTCCAACTTTTCCGGCTTTGTTTCCAGTGACAATTATTGCCCGGAATCTCAATTTTTTTCCACCAGCCCGAGTATGGGCAACCCTAGCCAAATCCAATAACCTTGATTCAAATTCTTCCCGCTTCTCTTGTCCCTCTCTGGTTTTTTGGATTTTTCTTTTTACCACAGTATTATGAGTTTATGAAAAAATTTGTCATTGTCAAAATTTAAGCCCTCCCTCCCTGGCTCCCTCGGCCAGTGCTTTTACCCTTCCATGATATTTATATCCTCCTCGATCAAAAACGACCTTTTCAATTTTCTTTTTCCGGGCTTTTTCGGCAATCAATTTTCCAACCTGATAAGCAAAAGCTGCTTTTCCAGTCTTTTCATTTTTCGGCTTTTTTTCCTTTCTGACGTTTTGTTTTTTTAATTCTAAGTCACTGGCACTTGCCAAGGTTTCTCCTTTTTCATCATCAATCAGCTGGGCATAAATATGTTTGGCTGATCTAAAAATAGAAAGCCGAGGCCTCTCGGCCGTCCCGGATATCTTGGCTCTTAGGCGTTTATGTCGGCGATATCGTTTTTCCTGTTTAGTCTCAATTCTCATAGGAACTTAAATTCAAGAGGCAAAATTTTGAATTGTAATTTTGGATTTTGATTTTAGCCGGCAGTGACTACTTTCTTGCCCACCTTTCTTCTGATCACTTCTCCCAAATATCTAATTCCTTTTCCTTTATAAGGCTCGGCTGGTTTTACTTTTCTTATTTTAGCAGCAGTTTGAGAGACTTTTTCAAGATCAGGACCGGAAACAGTGATAATATTTTTTTCTACTGAAAATTTTATATTTTCTGGTGCCTCTATTTTAATGGGGTGGCTAAAACCAACAGATAATTCTAAATCATTTCCCTTCAGCTGAGCTTTAAAACCCAATCCTTCTATCTCCAATTTTTTTTCAAATCCTTCGGTTACCCCTTTGACCATATTAGCTATTAAAGCTCTGGTTAATCCCCAAAGGGCTTTAGTTTTTTTAGTCTCAATTTGGGGAGTAATAAAAATTTGATTTTCCTTTACTTCAACCTTAACTTCTGGTCGAATTTCTTTGGTCAATTCTCCTCGGGGACCTTTAATTGTAATCCTATTCTCTTCAATTTTCACCTCCACCTCTTCTGATATTAAAATTGGTTTTTTGCCTATCCGAGACATAATTTTTACCAAATTTCGCAAATTATTTCTCCTCCTAACTTTTGTCGTCTTGCCTCTTTATCAGTCATCAAACCTTTGGAAGTGGAAATAATGGCTATTCCATAACCTCCTTTAACTCTTTTTATTTTTTTCCAATGAGAATAAATTCTTTGGCCAGGTTTTGAGATCCGTTTCAATCCCGAAATTGCCGGGAGATTATCAGTATATTTCAAAGTAATCTCAATAAATCTTCTCATTCTTTTCCCCTTTTTTTCAACTTTTTCAATAAAACCTTCCTTTTCTAAAATTTTAGCTATCCCATATTTCAAATTGGAAAAGGGAATCTTAACTCGGGGAGACTTCACCACCAAGGCATTCCTTATAGTAGTTAGCATATCGGAGATTGGATCCATAATTTTACCAGCTGCTTTTTTTAACTCCGGGTATTAATCCTTGATTTGCCAGCTCTCTAAAACATATTCTACATAATCCAAATTTTCTCAGATATCCTCTTTTTCTACCACACCGAAAACAGCGTCTGACAACTCGACTTTTATATTTTGGTTTTTTTAATGACTTGGCGATTTGAGCTTTGGTAGCCATATCATGGTTTTATTGGAAACCCTAATAACCTCAATAACTCTATCCCCTCTTCCCTTCTCTTTGCTCTAGTTACTACTGTTATCTCTAATCCAAAAATATTTTTTGCTTTTTCGGGTAAAATTTCCGGGAAGGCAATATGTTCCCGGACTCCAATGGTCAAATTTCCTTTCTTGTCAAAAGAATTAGGTTCTATCCCTCGAAAATCGCGTGTTCTGGGAAGGGCAATATGAATTAATCTTTCTAAAAAATCAAACATTCTTTTTCCTCTCAGAGTAATAACTGCTCCAATAGCCATTCCTTTTCTTATTTTAAAACCGGAAATTGATTTTTTTGCCTTCTTTAAAATTGGTCTCTGACCAGAAATTAAGCTCAGATCTTCCAAAATGAAATCTTGAATCTTTTTTTGTTCTTCCGAAGTCTTTCCGGAAACTAATCTTCCAAAACCAGTATTAATTATTACCTTCTCAATTTTAGGCACCGCCATCTTATTTTTATAGCCAAATCTTTCCATCATTTCGGGAACTACTTCTTTTTGATATTTTTCCTTTAATCTCAACATTGTTCAATCTTAGCTGTTCAATCTGGCAGATTGAACAGCTAATTTAGATCTCTTGGCTACATTTTTTACAGATTCTAAATTTATTTTTGGCAATGATTTTATAGCCAACCCTGGTCGCTTTTCCGCATTTTGGGCAGATTAATTTTACATTTGAGACATCAATTGGTTTTGGTAATTGGATAATCTGGCCCTTCTCTCCTGTCCTTTTAGGTCTTTGATGCTTTTTTATTAAATTAACTCCCTCAACCAAAACCTTCCTTTCTTTTGGAAAAGCTTTTAAAACCTTACCCTTCCTGCCCCTATCCTTGCCTAAAATTACTAAAACTAGATCACCCTTTTTAATCTTCATACTTTAGTTGAGAATTCATTATATATTACACTAATTCCTCAGCTAAAGCGGCCACTTTTTCAAATCCCTTTTCTTTTACTTCCCTGGCTACTGGTCCTATAATCCTTCCTCCTTTTGGGTCCTTTGTCTTTCCTTCTAAAATAACGCAGGCATTATCATCAAATCGAATATAGGAACCGTCAGGCCTTCGATATTCCTTTTTTTGCCTAATAATTATTGCCCTGACCACATCGTGTTTTTTAACCAATCTTCTTGGCTCAGCCATTTTGACTGTTCCAACAATCACATCGCCCAATTGAGCATATCTCCTTTTTGAGCCACCCAAAACATGAAAACACTGAAGAATTTTTGCTCCAGTATTATCAGCAACTTTTAACATTGTTCTGGGTTGAACCATAAATTCCTCTACGAATTACGAATTTATTACGAATATACGAATTTTCGTATATTCGTACTTTTTTCGTATTTCGTAGCTATATTTTCTTTATTACTCGCCATTTCTTCTCTTTACTTATTGGACGACATTCTTCAATAACAACCCTATCCCCTACTTTAAATTCTCCTTTTTCATCATGGGCTTTATATTTTTTATGGACTCTATATCTTCTTTTGTATTTGGGATGTTCTTTTAATCTCTCAACCTCAACTACAACTGTTTTTTGCATTTTATTTGAAATAACTGTACCGATTAATCTTTTTTTTGGCATATTATTTTTTCTTTTAATATGGTTAGAATTCTGGCAATCTCTTTTTTGATCATCCTAATTTCTCTAACATTCTTTACTTTACCAGCCGCTAAATCAAAACGAAGTTGACGCAGTCTTTCCCGACTATCTTCTAAAAGTTTTTGTAATTCAGCTTGGGATTTTTCTCGTAATTCTCTAACCTTCATTTCTTAATAAACTTAGTTTTTATTGGAAGTTTATCAGCAGCTTTTTTCAAGGCCTCCCTGGCTAATTCCTCTTTTAATCCCTCCAATTCAAAAATAATCCGACCAGGTTTGATTGGAAAAACATAATGGTTTACTTGACCCTTTCCGCCACCCATTGGAACTTCGACCCCTTTTTTAGTTACTGGTTTAGCCGGAAAAATTCTAATCCAGAGTTTTCCTCCTTTTTTTAGATAGCGCAAAATTGCCCTCCTCGAAGCCTCAATTTGGCGAGCGGAAATCCACTTAGTCCCTAAACTTTTCAAACCAAAGGAGCCAAAAGCCAGTTCGGTTGCCCTTCTTTCAATTCCTTTGGAAACACCTTTTTGCCACTTTCGATGTTTAACTTTTCTCGGCATTAATATTCCCATATTGAATATAACTATATTCTCATTAAAATTTCTCGCCTTTATATATCCAAACTTTTACTCCCACCACTCCGTAGGTGCAATAAGCTCTATCTTGGCCATAATCAATCTCGGCTCTCAAAGTTTGTCTGGGAAGCCGACCCCTTTTTAGCCATTCAGTTCTGGCAATTTCAATCCCATCTAATCTCCCAGCCACCTGGACCCTGGCTCCTTCAACTCCCTTGACCGTCATAATTTTATCTAAGGCCTGTTTCAAAACTCTTCGATAGGGAACTCTTTTCTCAATTTGCTGGGAAATCCACTGAGCGGCTAAGGTGGCTGAAGCCCAGGGATCTCTAATCTCTCTAATTTCCAATTTTATTTCCGGTTTTAGGAACCTGCCTTTGGCCGGAGGCCGGAGGGTGGGTTGGGCTTCTTTTAAAATTTTCTCTTCCAATTCTTTTTTTAATACTTCTACTCCTTCCCCTCTTCGACCAATAATTAGACCTGGCCGGGCAGAAGAAATTATGACATTGATTTTTCCAGGAAATCTCTCAATCTCAATTTTCTCCACTCCCAATTTCCCAACTTTCTTTTTCAAAAATTCCCGGATTTTAAAATCCTCCTTCAGTAATTTTCCGAAATCTTTTTCGTAAAATCCTCTTGATTCCCAATCAGTTATTTCCTTTATTCGAAAGGCTTTTGGGTGGACTTTATGTGCCATATTCCTACGAAGACAGCTTCGGTTAGAAAGCTTTTCGCCTAAATATTCTTCTTATACCTTTTTCAACCTTTGGTTTAGGTATTTCTAATTCCGGTCTTAATTTTGCCTTTTCTACTTTTAGAACTTTTTCAACTTTTTTTACCTCTTTCGCTTTTTTTCCTTTCTCAGGTTTTTTAACAATTTCCTCAAGAACAATAGTTACATGTGAGGTCTTTTTTTGAATTTCAGAAGCCATACCTTTGGCTCTTGGCATCCATCTTTTATATTTTGGTCCTTCATCAACTGTAATTTTTGAAATATAAAGATTTCCTTCTTCCAATTGAAAATTATGACGAGCTGAAGCAATAGCTGATTTTAAAAGTTTAAGTAAAACTGGAGCCGCTCTTTTCACTGTAAAACTTAAAATGGTTTGGGCTTCTTCAACTGTTTTTCCCCGGATTAAGTCAGCCACTAATCTTACCTTTCTTGGAGCGATTCGTAAATAACGAAGTTTAGCCGTAACAGGCATTTTATAATAGCTTAGAGCTTTTAGCGTTTAGCTTTTAGTATTTCACTGAAAGCTAAAAGCTATTAGCTGGTTTTCTTTATTTTCTCTGCTTCTTTCTCAGCTGCCTTTGCCTCCAATTCTCTTTGCATTCTTCCGCCATGTCTAAAAAACTTGGTGGTCGGAGAAAATTCACCAAGTTTATGACCAACCATTTCTTCGGTTACTTTAACTGGAATAAACTCCCGGCCATTATGAACTCCAAAAGTAAAACCAATCATCTCTGGACAAATGGTGCAATCACGAGCCCAGGTTTTGATAATTTCACCTGGCCTGGCTTTCTTTATCTTCTCCAATAATCTTTGGTCAATATAGGGACCTTTTTTTAGACTTCTGGCCATAAATTTATTTTCTTCTTTTTATTATCAGTTTGTCGGTCCATTTTTTCTTTCTGGTTTTCACTCCCTTGGCTGGTTTTCCCCAGGGAGTTTTTGGATATTTTAAACCAATTGGTGTCTTTCCTTCGCCACCGCCATGGGGATGGCTAGGGGGAATCATTGCCGTTCCCCTAACCTGAGGTCGCCAACCTTTTAATCTCCTCCGGCCAGCCTTACCAATTATTTCAAATCTTTTCTCAGGATGGGAAACCTGACCAATTGAGGCAAAAGATTGCTGGGATATCTTTCTAATCTCTTTTGAGGGCATTTCCAAAAGAGTATAAGGAGGTTCTTGAGATATCACCTTAGCTGAGGTTCCAGCTGCCCTAACTATTTTTCCACCTTTCCCTGGCTCCAATTCAATATTATAAACCTGAGTTCCAACTGGAATATTTTTCAATTTTATTCTATTTCCGATTTTAATCTCAGCCATTTCTTGGCAAATAATTTCATCTCCGACTTTTAAATCTTTTGGAGCTAAAATATATCTTTTTTCTCCATCTCCATATTCAATTAGGGCAATATAAGCTGTCCGATTGGGATCGTATTCCAAGGCAATGACTTTTCCCGCCAATCCCATTTTTTCCTGGCCAAAATCAATAATTCGATAAAGTCGCTTCACTCCTCCTCCCCGATGACGAATAGTTATCCTCCCAGAAAGAGCTCGACCAGCCCTTTTTTTCAATGCCAAAAGCAGCCTCTTTTCAGGTTCTTTCTTAGTTAATAACTTTTGACTTTTGAATTGTAATTTTGAATTTTGCATTTTGAATTTATCTTGGTAAAACTTCAATCTTTTGGCCAGCCTTTATTTTTACAATTGCCTTTTTATATCCTTTTCTCCAGCCTCTTATTCTTCCCAATCTCCTTCTTTTTCTCGGCATTTTTATAATCTTAACAGATATCACCTTAACCCCATATAAATCCTCAATTGCTCTTTTTATTTCAGTCTTATTTGCTTTTGGAAAAACTTTAAAAAGATATTGATTTTTTCCAGCTAAAAAAGTGGCTTTCTCAGTCACCTGAGGAGCTTTTAATATTCGATAAGCTAAACCAAGTTTTTCTTTAGGAATTTTTGCCACAGCCTCTTTTTCCTCTTTTGGGTGGGTCGTAGTCTTTGCTTCTTTCTTAATAATTTCAGGTTTTGCCTCAGGTTTAATTCCCTCCTCTTCCTTTTTTATTCTTTTCCTTTTAAAAATATCTAAAATTGCCATCTCATTTATATTTATAATACATTTTCTGCGATCGCAGAAAAGTTGGTATCACTTTAAAAATGTTTCTTTAATTACTTTGATTGCTTCTTTTGACATTATTAAATATTTGAAAGAAAGTAAATCTAAAGCATTAAGATTGCCAGCCAAAATAGTATCAACACCAGGCAAGTTTCTGGCTGCTAAGATTATATTTTTATCATAATCTGGCAAAGCAATTAAAGTACTTTTTTCTTTGCAGGGAAGCCTTTTTAAAATCTCGGCTATTAATTTAGTTTTTGGTTTCTCAATTTTTAATTTATCCAAAAGAATTAATAAATTATTTTTTACTTTTCCTGATAAAACCATAAAAAGGGCTTTTCTTCTCATTTTTTTTGGAATTCTCTTTTTGAAAACTCTCTCTTTTGTTGGCCCAAAAGTTACTCCGCCACCTCGCCACAAAGGAGAACGAATTGAACCATGCCTGGCTCTACCTGTTTCCTTTTGTGGCCAGGGTTTTCTGCCACCACCTCTAACCTCTCCCCTACCTTTGGTCTGAGCAATTACTCTCCTCCGATTGGCTAATTGGGAAACCACAACCTGATGAACCAAATCCGGATTTATTTTTATATTAAAAATTTCCGATGGCAATCTCGTTTGGCCGATTTTTTCTCCATTTTGGTTATAGGTATTGATAAGCATAAAATAACCAGTATCTGCTTTTTATTTTCTCATATCAATCTCGCTCTCCCCCCATTTCAAAACCCGACAAAAACTTCTGTGCTCTAGAGCAAAAAAGTTTTTATCTTTGCTCTTTATTTAAGATCTTAAAATTTTGTCAATCTGTTTGTAGATACTGGATTTGCGGTCTAGCTTTTTTATCACCTGCCTAACTTTATCTTTTTGTTTCTTATTCATGGTTTTAATAATGTCTTCAATTAGAAGTTGAGGCCAAAACATTAAAGGGTGACGTCTTCTAAATTTTCTCCAATCTTCCACTGCTAAATCCCAGGAACTGGCTGGCTTGGGTTTTTCTTTTTTCGTTCTCTCTGCCACCAGTCTAAATCCCTCTCCACTTTCTGACAACCATTGATTAACTTTTGCAATAGTTCCCTGTCCCACTCCTAATAAATTTTCGATATCTCGGTACTCTTTTCCTTCAATTAAAAATTTGGCTATTTTTATTCTTTTGGCCAACATTATCAATTCTTGCCTAGTTAATAAGTCGGTGATAAAGTTCATTATTTCCTGCGAATTTTTCAAAACTGAAATTGCCTCACATAATTCTTCTAGTAATTCTTCTCTTTCTTTATTAGAAATTTTTGAATACTTCCTCATAACTATTTTAATCCTACCATATTTTCAGTTAGATAAAAACTTCTGTGCTCTAGAGCAAGAAAGTTTTTACCAAAGTTCTTTTATATCTTATCCATATTTTATTCTATTATCATTTTATCCTATCCGATGACTTCGAGCAAAGCTCCTTTGGGACCTGGAACAGCTCCTTTTATGGCTAATAAATTATTTTCTTTATCAACTTTGACTACTTTTAAATTTTTAATTGTTACCCTTTCAAAGCCCATTCTTCCGGCCATTTTTTTTCCCTTGACTACTCTTTGGGGAACCGAGGCACCGACTGAACCAGGAGTTCTCAATTCATGTTTTGTTCCATGGGTAGCTGGTCGGCCATGAAAGTGCCAACGCTTGACCACCCCGGCAAAACCTTTTCCTTTGGAAAGTCCAGTCACCTTGACGATATCTCCTTCTTGAAAAATTGAGACATCGATTCTATCCCCTCTTTTTAATTCTTTGTCATCAATTTTGGGTTCTTCATTGCGAAATTCCCTTAAAAAAAGCAATTTACCTAATTCCTTTAAATGGCCGCTAATTGCCTTGGTTACTTTTTTTGCCTCACCAAATCCAATCTGAACTGCCCAATACCCATCTTTCTCTTTGGTTTTGATTTGAGTAACAATACAGGGTCCAGCTTCAATTAGAGTGACCGGGATAACGTTTCCTTTTTCATCAAAGATTTGAGACATCCCAAGTTTTAGACCAAGAAGAAATTTCATAAATCAACAAATTAGTTCCGAATTTAGGAATAAAGAAATACCGGGCCTAACCCGGTATTCCAGAGATATGGTTAGTACCCTTTTCTGTTTATTTTATTAATTAATTTCAATATTCATAATTTTGAAAAATTCGTTTATTCGAAATAAATTCGTTATTGGCTGATTTTACATTTTTATTTCAATATCCACACCAGCTGGCAAAGTTAAACTCATTAGGGCATCAATAACTTTTGGATTTGGATTGATGATATCAATCAATCTTTTGTGAACTCTCATTTCAAATTGCTCCCGAGAATCTTTGTGGATAAAAGAGGACCGATTAACAGTGTATTTGTGAATCTCAGTTGGCAAAGGAACAGGTCCGGAAACTTCAGCTCCATAACGAGTGGCTACCTCAATAATTTGCTTAGCCGAATTATCAATTACTTTATGATCATAAGCCCGAAGTTTAATCCTAATCTTCGGCTTGACTTCTTCTTCAATTGCCAATACTTTCTTTTTGGCCATCTTAAAAGAACCTCCTTGGTAAATTACGAATTTATTTTTGTATTTGGGAGCTATTTTATTATTTTAGTCACTACTCCGGCTCCCACTGTCTTTCCACCCTCTCGAATAGCAAATCGTTGTTTTTCTTCCAAGGCAATTGGAGCAATTAATTTGATTTTCAAATTGACGGTATCACCTGGCATGACCATTTCCGTTCCTTCAGGTAAAGTAACCTCTCCGGTAACATCAGTAGTTCTAAAATAAAATTGGGGTTTGTAACCAGAAAAGAAAGGGGTATGTCTACCGCCTTCTTCTTTAGTCAAGACATAAATCTCTCCTTCAAAATCAGTATGGGGGGTAATACTCCCAGGTTTGGCCAAAACCTGACCCCTCTCCACAGCCTCTTTTTCCAATCCTCTTAAAAGAATTCCAACATTATCTCCCGCCCTTCCTTCCTCAAGGACTTTTCTGAACATTTCAATTGAAACGGCAGTGGTTTTGACCGTTGGCCGGAGACCAATTATTTCTACTTCCTCATTGGGATGAATTAATCCTCTCTCAATTCTTCCAGTGGCCACTGTTCCTCGGCCGGCAATTGAGAAAACATCTTCAATTGCCATCAAAAATGGTTTATCTATTTCCCTGACTGGTTCAGGAATATAATCATCAATTGCTTTGACTAAATCCAAAATTGGTTTGGCGGCTTCTTCCTCAACACTTTTTACTTCTAAAGCCTTTAAAGCTGATCCCCGAATTATCGGAATTTCATCCCCGGGAAAGTTATATTTTTTCAAAAGTTCTCTCAATTCTGACTCAACCAAATCAATAATTTCGGGGTCATCAACCATATCGCACTTATTTAAAAAGACAACTATAGCCGGCAATCCTACTTGTTTTGCCAATAAAATGTGTTCCCTGGTCTGGGGCATTGGACCCTCAAGAGCCGATACCACCAAAACTCCCCCATCCATCTGGGCAGCGCCGGTAATCATATTTTTGATATAATCGGCATGGCCAGGGCAATCAATGTGGGCATAGTGCCTTTTATCAGTTTCGTACTCAACATGGGAAATGGTAATGGTTAATCCCCTGGCCTTTTCTTCGGGAGCAGCATTTAACTCATCAACCGTTACTTCTTTAGCTGCCAAACCTTTCAGACTTAAAACTCGGGTGATGGCAGCAGTAAGTGTACTTTTCCCATGGGCAACGTGGCCAATGGTTCCAATATTAACGTGGGGCTTTACCCTCACAAATTTTTCTTTTTCTGCCATAATTTTGGGAACGAGTAATTCTTGTCCGCCTTTGGCGGACTTTTACTCGTTACTGGTTACTATTTAATGATTAATGACTTTTACAATTTTAAGTCCAAAATAGGGCTTTAATTAATAGTTTTTAATTCAAGTTGACAAAATAAATTAAACTCATCTTTTAGTAATTAATGACTTCTGAAGCTAAAATCTGCTTGTGTATAATCTTGAGAAGTTGGGAGTAGAAAGAAAGCCTTTTCTTCAACAGTTTTAATAACCGATTTCTTATAATCCTAAAGCTAAAGCTATCAAAAAGCAGTGGATTTTAATGACGATTTTTAGCTTTAATGAGGAGTAATTCTACTAATGATTGGGTCTTTTTCTCTTGTTCAAGAAAAGCTATTCTTTTCTCATCATTATTGAATCTTTTGAAGCCGGCAGACAATCCTCTTAGATAAAGGCTGACTCTTTCTTGCCATTTTTGATTACCAAGACCTAATTAGTGAATAACCTAATTCTAAAGCTATTTTACCTTCATTTTAGCTAAAAATCACTCCTTTTTAGGCTTAAAATTGTAAAAGTACTACTTTTTTAATTATCTTTGGCCTTTTCTCTCCCTCGGAGATTTGTTTTGATCTGGTTAAAGCCCTACCTATCCTCCAATTCCAGCTATAATAACAATTTCCTTTCTATTTATCATTTTCTTAAATCTCTGTCAAGAGGAAAAATTATTGGATAAGTTGGGCCGAATTGAAGATTGAATTAGCCTCATCAAAGAATTCTTCCCAGTCTTTCTTAAAACATAGATGAGAGTGTTGAAAAATTTATTTCGCCACTCAAGATTGACGCCAAATTTAAGCCATGGCATAAATTTGGCGTCAGTTTGGCGGATAGAGATTTTGTCAATACCAAGATTATTCAACAGTCTCAGATTTTCTCCTCTCCGCTTAATATTTTTTCTAGTGAATAAATTTCAGGTTGATTCAGTTTTTTATATTTAGCTTCTAAAATCCCTTCTCTCTCATTTACCTTTATCATTTCCGTTTCTCCTCTTTTTTCTTTAATTTCCTTTTTTGTTTCTTCAATAATCTCATTTAGATTTTTCCATCTTTCTTTCTCAAATTCTTGAAAGAGGGGCTGAGGTAAAGTTTTCTTTAATCTTTCTAAATGCCAATTAACTACTAAAAACAATAAAAAGATTCCACTTCCAATTACTTGACATTAATGATTGTTGCCGGAGCTCCCATTGAGAAATAAAAAATTATTGCCGTAGCTATAGTTAACAAAACTAAAATAATTGGCCCGATTTTCCAGAAAAAGAAGTCTAAAATAAAGTAAGAATAGATGTTTTATTTAGCAAGGCTCCATTTCGTTCATTGTCTGAAATAACCTTTTCTTTTATCTTTCCCAGAGGACAATCACCAATTTCTTCAGGGGATATATTATTTTATTCTCTCCAGGTGGCAGGGCACCAATAATCAGCTTTTAGAGAATCAACAGGTGGTAAGAAAGAAAGCAAAGAATAAAATAAAGCCAAAAAATAAATTTTTTAAAGCTATTATCTAAATTTTATAACTTTTAACTAATTTTAGCCAATCTTCAGTGCTTAAAGTTTCAGCTCTTTGAGTGGGCTGGATATTATTTTTAAAAAGCCAATTTTTAATCATTGTCCGATCAATTTTTAGCCCTTTTGAAAGATTATTGATTAGCTGTTTCCTTGGTTGGGAAAAACCTGCCTTCACTATTTTAAAGAATCTATTTTTGAGTTCCTGGCTCTGAATTAATCTCTTTGGAGTTATCTTTATTATTGCCGAATCAACTTCAGGAGAAGGCCAGAAGGATTTTTTTGAGAGATAACTCAAAATTTCCGCTTTAGCATAAAATTGGATGGAAATAGCCAATAAACTCATCTTTGGAGGCTTGGCAGAAATTCTTTGGGCAACTTCTTTTTGAACCATCAAAACCATTTCTTTTGGCTGATTTTCAGTCTCCAGAAATTTTCTTATCAAAGGAGAAGTTAAATAATAGGGAATGTTAGCCACAATTTTGTAGGTGTTAGGTTTCAGGCCATAAATTTTCGGATTGAATTTTAAAACATCTTCTTTAATAATTTCCACCTGGGGAAAATCTTTTAAAACCTCTTTTAAAATTTTAATCATTTTTTGGTCTTTTTCTATAGCAATAACCTTTTTAACCTTTGGGGCCAACTCAGTAGTTAAATTGCCTATTCCTGGTCCAATTTCCAAAACAGTATCATTTGGCGAAAGCTTAGCTCCTTCAATAATTTTCTTAATAGCTTTTTTATCAATCAAAAAATTCTGACCTAATCTTTTTGATGGCCGAATTTGATGTTTTTTAAATAAGTTTCTGAGAGATCTTAAATTCATTAAATCATTTTAGCAAAATTTAAGAAGCTTGACTTCTTAATTTGGATTTTAGAAAATAAAAGAAGATAAAAGTCCTCCCTATTTGAAAATTAAAAAATGTTTAAAAAAAATTCATTATCCAAATTTTTGGAAAAAAAACTTAGGCGAGTTAAGAAATCTTTTCAAGACCCTTTCTCTCTCTTGGTGATAATTGCAATTACTTTCTTTGTTGTTCTCTCTACTCTACCTTTTTTAAAATCTCTTCCCAAAGAAGAGAACCTTTCTTTTTTGAAAGCTTTTCCGAAAATTCTTTCAGAGAATTTCCCTAAAGATCCTTTCTTAAATCCGGCAAATAAATTTTTAATCGAGTCACCAGATTTTCTTTTAGTTGAAAAGAGTAATCTTCGGGCTGCCTCGCCACCAGTCCTGATTTCTCCCCAAATCTTAGGAGCTTTGTTTGAGGGAGATGAAATTGAAGAGATTAAAAAAGTCATCACTGAATATATTGTCAAACCGGGAGATCATCTTTGGCTAATTGCTGAAAAATTTAATATTTCTCTAAATACTATTCTCTGGGCAAATAATTTAAATAAAAATTCGATTATTCAACCAGGCCAAAAATTAATTATCCCTCCAGTCTCAGGTGTAATTCATTATGTCAAAGCGGGCGATACCATTTCTGAAATTGCTAAAAAATACAAAGGAAAAATCGATGAGATTTTAGCCTTCAATGAACTTTCTTCAGAAGGAGATATTTATGTTGGAGATGTGATTATTGTTCCCAATGGAGTAATGCCAACTCCGGTAGTAAAAGAGACTCCGGTTTTGCTTCCTTTAGCCTCAAGTTATTTTATCTGTCCGATTTCTCCGCCTTGTCAACTTACCCAGGGACTTCATTGGCATAATGCTGTTGATTTGAGTCATGGTAAATGTGGTGAGCCAATTTTTGCCGCTGCTGGAGGAAAAGTTTTGAAAGTCAAATTAACCAGTTCCACTTCCCCTTGGGCCTTTGGCGGAGCAGGAAATCATCTGACAATTTTACATCCCAACGGAGTAGTCACCCTCTACGCTCATATCTTAACAAGCTTTGTCAATCCCGGCGACGAAGTTTCCCAAGGCCAAATTATTGCCTTAATGGGCGGAGCTCCCGGAACGCCTGGGGCTGGCAAATCAACCGGCTGCCATCTCCACTTTGGGGTCATCGGCGCCAAAAATCCCTTCGCCAAATAATCTATTTAACACTTCTTAATTTTAACAAAACAAAAAAATAGGAGACTTAACCCTTAAATTATTTTTAAAAATTCGGCTGGGCTTAAAATTTTTATCTCCCAAAATTTTCTTAAAGGTAAAGGATAATGCTCGTTTTCTCCCCGACCCAAAAACCCATTCTTAAAATATAAACCCCTCTCTTTTTCGTAGAAAAATTGCGATAGCAAGAAATTGACGAAATTGGGGGCTAAGGGATTTTGAAAAATTTTTTGAGTTCTTTATCATCTCCTATATTCTCGGCAACAATTAATCTTAACTCTTTTTCACTTAAACCAAAAAATTCTCTCAATAACTCTATCTCCGCCTGACAATCAAAAGCATGAACCCAGACACTTTTTTGAAGAGGATAAAAACCTAATTCCTTTAATTTTCCTCGAAAGGCTTCCCGTAGAATTTTCTTTAATTCAGAAATATCAAAAATTATTATTCTCCACTTTTTATCCCACTTTTTGGGCTTTTTGATTTTTAAATCATTAATTTGGAACCTTCCAGCTTTCTTTTTCCCTTCTTCAGTTAACTTAATGAAAATTTGAGCTCCTTTTCTTTCTATTTTTATTAATCCTTGTTTTTTTAACCGATAAAAAACATCTGAAAGCTTTCTCTTTGGATATTTCCTCCATTTTTTATAACCCTTTAAAAGATTTGTTAGAAAAAAGGGAGAGGTGCCGGCTATTATCACTGCTCCAGTTAGGCTCAACCAATACAAAACATCTTTTAAAATTTCCAACCGAGGTTTCTTAAAATAATATTTATACTTTTTAATTGTCATATTTCCTCTAATCCTATTCTATCGTAAATTTTTGCTATGGCAATAATTTTACGAAATTGTGGGCATTAGGCTAAATAGTGTTAAACAAATTCCTCTCTGAAGCGGTAAGAGAGAGCTTCGCTAAGGTGGATTAATAAAATTTTTTCTGAATTTTCTAAATCGGCAATGGTTCTAGCCACTTTTAAGACTCGGTGATAACCTCGGGCAGATAATTTGCCTGAATCAACATATTTTCTTAAAAGGTCTTGGCCTGCCAAATCAATTTGGCAATATTTTTTTATTTGGGGGATTTCCATCTCCGAGTTTGTTTTATCCTTGCTAAATCTTTCTTTTTGAATTTTTCTTGCTCTTTCAACTCTTTCCCTGATTTTTGCTGAGCAATTTTCTTCATCTGGAGCGGTTAATTTTTCATATTTTAATTGGGGAACATTAATAAAGAGGTCAACTCTATCCATTAAAGGACCGGAAAGCTTTCTTCGATACATTCGAATTTGGGAATTGGTGCAGTTACATCTCTTTTCTGGGTTACCAAAATTTCCGCAGGGACAGGGATTGGAGGCAGCGACTAAAGTAAATCGGGCTGGAAAAGTGATTGAATGCCTCGCCCTTAAAACATTAATCTGGCCTTCCTCAATTGGTTGGCGTAGTGATTCTAAAACATCGCGATGGAATTCCGGAAATTCATCCAAAAATAAAACTCCCCGATGGGCTAAGGTAATTTCACCTGGCCGAGGAGGATTTCCGCCGCCAATTAAAGCTACCTCAGAAGAAGTATGATGAGGAGAACGAAATGGTCTTAAATTAATTAGTGGCTTTTCCCTTGGCAATAGACCAGCTAGACTATAAATTTTGGTTACCTCTAAAGATTCTTCAAAACTTAAAGGAGGTAAAATTGAAGGAATAGCTTTAGCTAAAAGAGTCTTTCCCGCTCCTGGTGGTCCCTCCATTAAAATATTATGACCTCCAGCCGCGGCAATTTCCAGGGCTCTTTTTGAGGATTCCTGACCCTTAACATAAGCCAGATCAATTGGATATTTAGGTTCTTTAAAAAAATTTTTAATTTCTATTTCAAAAGGTAAAATCTCCTTTTTACCCACTAAATAATCAATAACCTCTCTTAAATTCTCAGCCCCAATTACCTTAATTCCTCTGATTAAAGCTGCCTCAGGGGCATTTTCCTTCGGTAAAATTATTTCTGAAAACCTTTTTTCCCAGCAGGCGGTGGCAAAAGAGAGTACTCCTTTGATTGGTCTCAATCTTCCATCTAAGGCTAACTCTCCTAAGAAAATTTTATTTTCTGGCTCAAATTTAATTTTTTCAGCCGCTAATAAATATCCTAAGGCAATTGGCAGGTCATAAATTGAGCCCTCCTTTTTCAAATCAGCCGGAGCCAGGGAAACCAAAACCCTGACCGGTTGATAATGGGGGGACTGGAAACCCGAACTCTCAATTGCTGCTCCTACCCTCTCCTTTGCTTCTTGAACCGCTTTATCTGGCAACCCAACAATATTAAAAGAGCGGAGACCATAAGAAGTCTCCACCTCTATTTCAATAATTTGAGCATCTAAACCAACAATAGCCGCTGAATAAATTTTTGAAGGCATGTTAAATTTCAATTTTATTTTTGGCATTTGAGGCAGAATCTGGCTTCAGGAGAAACCTTGAGGCGCTCAATCGGTATCTCTTTTTGGCATTTTTCACAAATACCGTATTTATCTTTTTTAATTTTCTCTAAAGCTGAATTGATATTCCGGAGTCTAGTTTCTAAAGCATATTCAATTGGAAGTAAGGTTTCGTATTCTTCAACCTCATCAGCTGCTTTTTCTAAGGCTGCTCCACCGGCCTCGCCATCCCATTTTGGAAAAAGAGTATCCCAATCTTCCGGAAGCCTCTCATCCTTCTTGGCAAACCTTTTCAACTGCTCTTCGATCACCATTTTTTCCTTTTCTAATTTTTCTTTTAACTTTTTAAGTATTTTTTTGTTCATGTTATTTCTTTTAATTCTTTAATTATTTTTTTCATACTCGCAAGGGAGGTGGTGAAGATAAAATAGTGATCAAGCCAGGCATAGCAGATTCCGAGGTCAGCCCGGGAAATGGTTAAAAAACGAATTTCTATCCCTCGGTAAAAAATGGTTCGAAAATAAGGAACCAGGACCTCGATTTTTTCTCCAGAGACAAAGAGCCCTTCCTTTTTTATTTTTTCTTCCCAGTTTTTTAAGATTTCTTTTAGACCTTCTTCCTCTTTTATTTTTCCTACCAAAGTTATCCTTCTTCCTTCTTTCTGGGAATAAATTGAAAGGGTAAAATCTTCTTCCAATTTTTGAGAGATTTCGACTAAAGCTTCAATTTGAAAAGCCTGGGAAAGATCTTCTAAAGAAACTAAGCGATTTTCGGCTAAATTTTTAATTGCCAATCGAGTAAAACTGCCTTCGGGCAATTCTTCTGCCATTATTTGTCTGAAAATCTCTGGAATCTCTTCGATTTTCCAAATCTCAGGGCTTCTAATTTCTTCAACTGAAATTAAAGAAGGGGGAATAATTATTTCCGGTTTTACGATTATTTCCTCAGCTGGAACAATTTCTTCAATTGGTGGAATAACTTCTTCTGGTGGCTTTCTTCCTCCAAAAAAACCAATAAAGAAACAAAGAAGGAAAATAAGGATAGCGACAACTATTGCTCTGATCAGAAATTTTCCAAACTTGGAAGGTCTTTTGGGCCATTCTCTAACTATTTCCTCAATTGGTTTTTCAACTTTTTCTATTGGTTTTGGAGTTACTTCTGGAGCAGGCGGGAATTCTTCTTTAGGAAGGGGGATTGGAATTGAAGGAGGAATAACAGGTGGTAGCCTTTCTTCTTTCTCAATCTCCTCTTTTTCTTTAATTGCCTCTTCTGGAACCAGGGGAATTAATATCTGATCAATTTCCTTTAGCCTTTCTTTTAATTGATTTTCTTTCTTTAATATCTCTTGGTATTTTCCATTCACCTCTTTTATTGAAAGATTTAGAGTATTTAGTTCTTTTTCTAATTCCCATCTTTTTCTTTCCAAATTTCTTCGATCTCTTTCAACTTCTCTTCTTTCTTCTTCAATCTTTCTTTTTTCTTCAGGAATTTTGGCCATTTTCTCTCTTTCCTCAATAGCCTTTATTACCTCCTCAGTTTCCTTTTCATCTCTGAGAAGTTTTTTCAGTTCCTCTTCAATTTGACCCCTTTTGGTCAAAAGGTCTCTCCTTTCTATCTCTAATGGTTCTCTTTCTCTGATTAATTCAGAGATTTTCTTTTCCAATTCCGATTTTTCTTCTTCTAATCTAATTATTTCCTCCTTCTTTAAAATTCTCTCGATTTCTTTTTTTAAATCCCTTTCCTTTTCTAAAATTATCTGATATTCCCCATCTACTTTTTTAACCTCCTTTTCTATTTTTTTTATCTCTTCCTCAATTGCCCATCTTTCTTTTTCTATCTCGCTCCTCTGATCTTCTATTTTCCACCTTTCTTCCTCAATCTCTCTCTTTTTTTCAATTGAAACCGCCTTCTTTTCTTCTTCCTCAATCTCAAGCTTCTTTTTTTCAATAAATTCCTCTTTTTCTAAGATTGGCGGGAGCAAATTTTTAATTTCCTCCATTTTTTTTAAGAGCTGATTTTTCTTCTCTTTCAAGGGTTGTTTTTTTAAAGAGAGAGTTTCAATTTCTTTTTCAATTTGGCTCTTCCTTTCTTTTAATTTTTCTTTCTCCTTCTCCTTTTCTAAAATTCTCTTTTTTTCCTCTTCTTCTTTTCTCCTTTTTTCCTCTTCCTCTCTTTTTGCAATCTCTTCAGCAATTCTCTTTTCCTCTTCAATTTCCATCTTTAATCTCTCTGCCTCCTTCTTGAGCATTTCTAACTTTTCCTCTTCTATTTCTTTAGGCTTTATAGCAGCAATTCTTTCTCTTTCTTCTTCAGCCTCTTTTTCCCGCAATCTCTCTATGTCTTTTCGCATCGTTCTAATTTCCACCCTTTTTAGAAGTTCTCTTTTCTCTTCAATTTTATTTGGCATGGTTTAAAAAAATTTTTTAGCTCGGCGTTTAACCGCCTTTAATGATAGATTTATTCTTCCCTGCTCATCAATCGAGATTACCTTTACGGGAACAATATCGCCAACCCTAACCACATCCTCAACCTTTTTCACTCGATAAGGACTAAGTTGGGAGATGTGGATTAATCCTTCCTGACCAGGAAGGATTTCAACAAAAGCCCCAAAATCCAAAATTCTTTTTACTTTTCCCTGAAAAACTTCTCCGATTTTAATTTCTCTAGTAATATTTTTTATCCAGGCAATGGCTTTTTTGGCTGCTTCTTCTTTTTCAGCGGTAACAAAAATTTTTCCAGTTTCTTCAATATCAATTGAAACCTCACATTCCTCCATTATTTCATGGATTACTCTTCCTCCTGGTCCAATTACTTCTCTAATTTTTTCCGGATTAATTTGGATGGTCAAAATTCGAGGGGCAAAGGAAGAAAGTTCTGGTCTCGGTTTTTCTAAAACTTTAGCCATCTCATCTAAAATTTGAAGCCTGGCCAATTTTCCCTTTTCTAAAGTCTCCTTTAAAATTTTTTCATTAATCCCTTTAATTTTGACATCCATCTGAATTGCCGTCACTCCATTTTTAGTTCCAGCTACTTTAAAATCCATATCACCATGAAGATCTTCTGGCCCCTGAATATCAGTTAAAATCTTGTAATTTCCTTTTTCATCCATCATCAATCCCAAAGCAATTCCAGCCACCGGATTTTTTATTGGCACTCCAGCATCCATTAAGGCCAGGGAACTACTGGAACAAGAGGCCATTGAGGTAGAACCATTGGAAGATAAAATTTCAGAGACAATCCTAATCGTATAGGGAAATTGCTCAAAAGAAGGAATTGAGGGTAAAAGGGCTTTTTCAACTAGCATCCCATGGCCAATATCTCTTCGACTTGGTCCTCTCATTGGTTTTATTTCTCCTGTTGAGTAAGGTGGAAAATTATAATGGTGCATAAATCTTTTTTTACCAACAATTTCCATTCCTTCCAAAAGTTGGACATCTCCTGGTGCTCCCAAAGTCAAAATTGAAAGGGACTTGGTCGCTCCCCGACAAAAGAGACCTGAACCATGGGTTCTTGGTAATAGCCCGGCCTGGCAAGAAATTTCTCTCAATTGATCTAATTTTCTTCCATCTGGTCTCATTTCCTCTTTTATTATCTTTTGGTGAAGTAATCTCTCAATTTCTTTTTCAAAAAAATCCTGGCCATAGCTGGTTTTTCCCATCCCCGGATACTTTCCTTCAATAAAATAGGTTAACTCTTCTTTTAACTCATTGACCGCCTCCATGATTTTTCCTTGACGGGCGAAGTCCGTTCTTTCTTTTTTTGGTGGAAAAAGGGCTTTTTCTAATCTATCTCCGATAAAATCTCTAATTTCTCTTTCTAACTCAAGAGTAGGAGGTTTGATTTCCAAAATGATTTTTTCTTTACCAATCTCTTTGGAAATCTCTTTTTGAAAGTCAATAATTTTTTTCAGGCTGGGCTGAGCGAATTGGAAGGCTTGCAAAATTATCTTTTCATCCACCTCTTCCAACTCTCCCTCGATCATATTAATCAATATCTCCCCATTTTTCTCGGTTGCCCCAAAAATTAAATTCATTTGGCTTTTTTCTCTTTCTTCATAAGTCGGATTTAAAATAAATTGATTATCTAAAAGACCTATTCGAATTGCTGAAACTGGTCCCGGCCAGGGAATCTCAGAAATGGTCAAAGCCAGAGAAGAAGCAATTAGACCTAAGACATCGGGATCATTTTGGCCATCCCAGGATAAAACTGTATTAACAACTTGAACCTCCCGATTTAAATTTTTTGGGAAAAGGGGCCGAATTGCCCGATCAATCAATCTGGCATTACAAATCGCCTCATCCGAAGGCCTGGTTTCTCTTTTAATATATCTTGGCCCCCTGATTTTGCCAGCGGCATAATATCTTTCTTCATACTCAACAGCTAAAGGAAAAAAGCCAATTTCTTTTCTTTCATATTCTGACATGACCACCGTTGCCAAAACTAAGGTCTCTCCATATCTTAAAAAACAAGAACCATTAGCTCGCTCAGCTAAGTTTTTTATTTCAGCCTCAAGATTCCTGCCGCCAATCTCTATTTTAAAAACCTTTTGGGCGATGAGTGGATTGGAGTCTATTTTGAACCTCTCCATTTTATTTCTTTATTAGATATTTTTCCGGTTCCCCTTCTAAATCAATGAAGTCATCAGCTATTTCCTTCAATTTTCCGGAAGCCGACCGGCCAAAGGCCACTATTTCTATCCCGGCTGGTTTGGCATATTTGATATACTCGACCAGAGGAACAAAGTCACCATCTCCGGTCACTAAAATAATCGTATCCAGAAAATCACTAAATTTTACGGCATCAACCGTTATCCCAACATCCCAATCTCCCTTTTTTAGTCCGCCAGGAAAAATCTGAAGATCCTTCATTTTCACCTCAATTCCGATCCGTTCTAAGGCCTCGAAAAAAGCTTTTTCTTCACCGCCTTCAGTCCGAATGGCATAAGCAATTGCTCTTATTAAGGTCCTACCAGCCACCGCTGTCTTTAACACCTCGGCAAAATTAACCCTTGCCCCATAAAGGTTTTTTGCCGAATGATACATATTCTGGACATCAATTAAAACCGCTATTCTTTGGGCTTTGGGTTTAATTCTCAGGGCCATATTATTTTTTTAAACCAATTTTTTTAATAATCCTATTATATCTTTTTTCATCTTCTTCTTTTAAATATCTTAAAAATTTTCTTCTCTTTGCCACCATTTTCAATAACCCCCTTTTTGAATGAAAATCCTTAGGATGTTTTTTCAGATGGAACAAAAGCCTTTTGATTTCCTCAGTTAATAAAGCAATCTGGACCTCAGGAGAACCAGTATCAGCTTCGTGAAGTTTATATTTTTTAATAATTTTGAATTTTTCTTCTGATGATAACATATTAGGAGGGCGGTGGGTGGGTTGGAGTCTAATTTTATTTTACACCCAAAAATAAAAAAGGCAAAATTGCCTTTTTAGTGCCCCCACCAGGACTCGAACCTGGAATCCTTGGTTAAGAGCCAAGTACTTTACCAATTAAGTTATGGGGGCTTAGGGCGATAATTAGCATTAATCCAGCCACAATTGGTGCCAGGCAGTAATGACTAATATTTTTTAATTTTGAATTTTCCATTTTTATATGCCCCCGGAAGGACTCGAACCCTCAAATTTCCTCGTCCGAAGCGAGGCGCCTTATCCAATTAGACCACGGGGGCAGCTAAACCAATTATACAAGAAAGATTGAAAAATTCAAGAAATTAAGATAAGATTAAGTTGATGGAAATCCCAAAAGAAGTAAAATTTGTTATTGAACAATTAAAAAAGAAGGGTTTTGAAGCTTATATCGTTGGTGGCTGCGTTCGGGATCTTTTAAGAGGAATAGAGCCAGAAGATTGGGATGTAGCCACTAAGGCTAAACCAGAAGAAATTCAAAAGGTCTTTCCGAAGAGTTTTTATGACAATAAATTTTTTACAGTCACTGTCCAAACTGGGAGTGAAAATCCAAGATTGAAAGAGATTGAGATCACTACCTATCGATCGGAAGCAAAATATACTGATAAGCGTCATCCAGATGAAATCAGATTCGCCGAAACAATCGAAGAGGACCTGGCCAGAAGAGATTTCACGGTTAACGCTCTAGCCATCTGTTTAAGGTTGAATCTTAAACAGTTTGAAATTATTGATTTATTTCAGGCGAAAAAAGATTTAGAAAACAAAATCATTCGAGCAGTTGGCAATCCGGAAGAGAGATTTAATGAAGATGCCTTAAGGATGATCAGGGCAGTGAGATTTGCCGTCACTTTAGGTAAAGATTGGAAAATTGAAGAGAAAACTGCCCGGGCAATTGAGAAAAATTCTTTCTGGATTCAGGCAATTTCAAAAGAGAGAATCAGGGATGAATTTTTAAAAATAATAATGGCAGAGCGGGCGGCTGAAGGAATAGAAATTTTGCGTCAACTCAGTTTATTAAAATATATTATTCCAGAATTAGAAGAAGGCTATAAAATTAGCCAAAACAAACATCACATTTATGAATGCTATGAGCACTATTTAAGGTCATTGGATTATGCAGCTAAAAAGAATTTTAATAAATATGTGAGATTGGCGGCTTTATTCCATGATATTGGAAAACCAAGGGTGAAAAGAGGTGAAGGCCCAGAAGCTACTTTTTATGGCCATGAAATTTTGGGAACAAAAATGACTACCCAGATTTTAAATCGTTTGAAATTTTCAAAAAAAGAAATTGAAAAAATTGCTAAATTAGTAAGATATCATCTTTTTTATTATAATCCAGGAGAAGTTGGAGAAGCTTCGGTCAGAAGATTAGTCCGTCAGGTTGGGCCAGAAAATATGGAAGAATTGCTACAAGTCAGGATGGCCGATCGAATTGGTTCTGGAGTTCCCAAGGCTGAACCTTATAAATTGAGGTATTTAAGATATATTATTGAGAAAGTCTCCCAGGATCCGATTTCAGTTAAGATGCTCAAAGTTAATGGCAACGATGTGATGAGAATTTTAAATCTTCCACCTGGCCCTAAGATAGGCCAAGTCCTCGATATCTTACTTGGCTATGTCCTCGAGGAACCAAAGAAAAATGAGAGAGAATTTTTGGAAAAGGAGATTGAAAAATTGGGAAAATTCTCAGAAAAGGAGCTAAGCACCTTAGCCCAAAAAGCTAAAAAAGAAAGAGAGAAATTAGAAATGAAAAGAGATGAGATGACAAAGAGGAAATATTGGGTCACTTAAGTTGACAATTCCGCCTATTGAATTAAAATTAAAATATGAAGACCAAATACCAAAATAGAATAACTGTTGACCCAAAAATTATGGTTGGCAAACCAGTGATTAAAGGAACTCGGATTACTGTTGAGTTAATTTTGAGATTACTTGCCCAAGGGCAGACCCAAAATGATATTCTTCAAGCCTATCCCCATCTAACTAAAGAGGACATTTTGGCTGCTTTAGAATATGCTAGCCAAGCGGTTGAAGAAGAAAAAAATTTTCCTTTGCCAGAGGTTGTCAAAAAATAATTCATGAAATTTTTACTTGACGAAGATATTGGAAAATTAGTTACCAAATTTTTAAAAGAAAGAGGTTATGATGTGAAATCGGCAATCGAAGAACTGAGGGGATGTCCTGATGAAGAAATCTTAAAAATTGCTTTAAAGGAAGATAGAATTTTAATAACTTTAGATTAGGATTTTGGAAGAATGGTCTATCAACGCTCCTTATCTCATCAAGGAGTGATTTTATTAAGACTTAAGAGAGAATCTCAAGAAGCGATAATCAGGGTTTTGGAAAATGCCCTTACTCAATTAAAAGAGGAAGATCTTAAAGGGAAATTTACCGTCATTACAGAAGAAAAAATAAGAATAAGAGGGAAAATAGCCAAAACAATTCTGAGAAGGAGCTAAGCACCTTAGCCCAAAAAGCTAAAAAAGAAAGAGAGAAATGAAAAGAGACGAAATGACAAAGAGGAAATATTGGGTCACTTAATTAACTAACGGAGCATAGGATAATGGTAGTCCACTGGCTTCGGGAGCCAGCAGTCCCGGTTCAATTCCGGGTGTTCCGAATGAAACCGAAATTAATTTTGTTTGATTTTTCAGGGACACTGGCTTATTTAAGAAGCTTTGATCTTGAGGAATTTTTTTCTTATTTGGAGAAATTTGGTTTAATTTTTCTTACCGAAAGGGAAAAAGAAGATTTTATTAAATTGTGCCAAACTCTCTGGGGTTGGGCTAAAGATTGGAATAATCTTAGTTATAGATTGCTTAAAAATTATATTGGGAAACCAACTCAATCTTTAGTTAAAAACCTATCTGAATTTTTAAAAGAGAAAATTATCTTTGAGCTTTACGAAGATGTGAAAGAGATAATTGATTTACCCTTTCAAAAAGCAATTTTATCCGGTAATGCTAAATTCATAATTGAAGATTTAGGCTTAGAAAAATTTGCCAAGATTTTTACTCCAAAAGAAACAAAGTTTTTGAAACCTGACCCTCAAGCATTTTTAACTCCTCTAAAAGAAATGAAAACTAAACCCGAAGAAGCTCTAATGATTGGCGATGAGTTAGAGAGAGATTTAATTCCAGCCAAAAATTTGGGCCTGGAAGTAATCTTAATTGATAGAGAGAATAAGATTAAAAATTCACCAGTTAAAAAAATTAATTCTTTAAAAGAACTAAAAGAAATATTGGGCCCATAGTTCAATGGTAGAACGCTCCCTCCGCAAGGGAGAGATTATCGGTTCAAGTCCGATTGGGTCCAGATGGACAAAAAACAAGTTGGTAATTTCGGTGAGAGAATTGCTGAAAATTATTTAAAGAATAAAGGATATCAAATTTTGGACAAAAATTATTCTTTTAGAATTCCTGGTAATCCAAAAAGAGGAGAAATTGATATTGTCGCCAAGAAAAATGATATAATTTCTTTTATAGAAGTGAAGACATTACAGAACCTGAGAGGGCTGATCTCGCCGGAAGAAAAAGTCAATTTTTCAAAACAGAGAAGATTGAGAATGGTGGCTGAGAGCTGGTTAATGAAAAAGAAAATTCCTTTAAATTCAAAGTGGCAGATTGATCTCATTTCAGTTAGAATAAGCCAGGGAAAAGCAAAAATCTGGCATTTCGAAAATGTCATCTCTTATGAATAACTTAATTTTACTAATTATTTTTGGCTATTTTTTAGGCTCAATCCCTTTTGGTTATTTAATTTCCAAAACAAAAGGCATTGATATTAGAAAGGTTGGCTCAGGAAGTATCGGTGGGACAAATGTTGCTCGGGCTTTGGGAATAAAGTGGGGTCTCTTAGCGGCAATTTTAGATCTCTTAAAAGGAGTAATTCCGGTCTATTTAGCAATTAGTTTTTTAATTTTTAATTGGCAAATAGCCCTGGTGGCAATTACCCCGGTCTTAGGCCACATTTTTCCGCTTTGGCTTGGATTTAAAGGGGGGAAAGGAATAGCCACCAGTTTGGGAGTTCTCTTTGTCCTTTTGGAATGGAAAATTCTTTTAATTTTGCTTTTTGTTTGGCTTTTAGTTTTAGCCATTTCTCAAATCTCAAGCTTTTCTAACCTTTTAATGGTTTCTTTTTTACCCCTGACTCTCTGGCTTAGTTCTTTTTCTTTAGCTTATTTCGCTCTCGGCTGGGCATTATTTGTCTTAACCTGGTGGGCTCACCGAGAGAATTTAAAAAGAATTAAAGAAGGAGTTGAGCCTAAAATTAAATTAAAAAAATCGATATGAAGCCCACTGAAAGAAAAATTGCCCTCTTTGATTTAGACGGGACTTTGGTTAGTGGTCATCTCTCATTAGGATTATTTAAACATCATTTAAAGAAAAACCAGAAGCTTTTTTCTATTTTTTGGTTTTTAATTAGCCATTTTACCTTAGCCCCTTTTTGGAAAATAGGGTTTATTTCAACTGAAAAATATTACCAAAGCTGGGGCAGAGATGTAGCTCAATTGATGAGAGGAATAGAGATTGAGAGGGCAAAAGAAATTTCCAATTGGCTGACCGATGAATATCTCTTACCAACTTTAAAAAAGAATATCTTTGAGAGATTAAAAAAGCACCGGGAAGATGGCTACCTGATCGTTTTAACTTCGGCTAGTTTTCAAGAGTTAATTAAAGTTTTTTCTAACCGTCTCAATATTGATTTTACAATTGGAACCGAACTTGAGGTTGTGAGAGATAGATTTTCTGGAAAAATAATTCCTCCCCTTTGTTTTGGCCAGGAAAAAGCTGAAAAGGTGAAGAAATTTTTATCCAGGAACAACCTGAAGATAAATTTTAAAGAGAGTTTTGCCTACTCAGATAGTTTTTTTGATTTACCAATCTTAGAATTAGTTGGTAATCCAGTGGCTGTTGAACCGGATGAAAAATTGTTAAAAATTGCCAGAAATAAAGGTTGGCAAATAATAAGATAAACTCTAATTTTTAACATCCGAAAAAGAATTAGAGATTAGTTTAAATAAGCGATTTTTCTATATTTTTAATGGAAATATGATATGAAAGACTTAAATTTCAATTATCTTTCTCAAAAGGGTTTAAAAAATCTGGAAAAGGAAATTCATTCTCTTTCTTATTAGGCCTTATCTTTACAATTTAAGAGGAGAGATCAGGAACTAAACGACCTAATCTCTTGGATGATCTCAAGTCAATCAAGTTAGAAATTCATCCAGCTATTGCTCTTTTCCCATCTTTATTTTAGATTCCCTAGAGAGACTTTCTCTTTTTCAAACCCAGAATATTCTCAGAATGGGATGGACTATTTTACCCCTAAGCTAGCAATTACAAGTAACAAAATTAGAATTGGTAAGAATTTTTTGCGGGTATAAGAAGGCTAAAAAGGAGCTATGAGTTTTTCTCCCCTTTTAGGGAAGTGTCTGCTCCGGTGGCAGGATTCGAACCTGCAACTCACGGCTTACACCAAATCCTACTATTTCTAATAGGGGTGGACTATT
>OGCI01000493.1_pt1 | contig 45114 bp, 39 predicted proteins | sample 1570021 | NCBI WGS metagenome assembly OGCI01 (sample SAMN06264664, study PRJEB24512) | hot springs metagenome | isolation source: Hot spring water | place: South Africa: Tshipise | collected 2015-06-21
AAGGGACTGGGCATCGGGACGCCGGGACCGATTGACTGGCGAACCGGTTTCCTGCACTGGACGCCCAACATCCCGTGGAAGGACGTGTCGTATCCCGAACTGGGCGAGGCTCTGGGCTGCCCGGCGTATGTGGACAACGATGCGAACGTAGCGGGACTGGCTGAGGCGGTTCTCGGAGCAGGCAGGGAGTATCGTATCGTGGCGGGATTCACGCTTGGCACCGGTATCGGCTACTTCGTGGTGATGGACGGGATGATCTACCACGGCAAGCTGGACGTGGAGGGCGGACATCAGGTGCTGAACCCGCAGGGACCGCCGTGCGGATGCGGCGCGCGCGGTTGTCTGGAAGCATACGCCTCGGCAACCGCCATCGAGGCGCGTACCGGCAAGGAACCGGAGGACATCGACGATCCCGCCTTCTGGGCAGAGATTGCCGGGTACCTTGCGTGGGGCATTGCAAACGTCACCACGCTGGTGTGCCCGGAAGTGTTTGTGCTGGCTGGTGGGATGATCAAGCGAGGAGATACCCTCTTCATGCCGCTTCGCGAGAAACTGTCGCAGATGCTGAAGATTGTTCCGCCTCCGCCGGTGAAGCCTGCTGAACTGGGTCACCGCGCCGGTGTGTACGGTGCCATTGTGCTGGCGAAACGGGGGCATCGCAAAGAATGAAGCGTTTCAGGATGCAGAAGCAGAAGATTGTGAAGCCGGACGGGCGGTGGATGTATATGTATACCTTCGAGGAGCAGAAGGCTCCTGACGCCACTGATGATAAGACACAGGAGAGCTCCGCTCCTTCTGCGCCTGAGCCTCCCCGCTCCGAGGAAAAGTAGACCGTCCCAAGGACACTAGGAAACGGTACTGCGCCGTTAGAGGGCAGGACGCCTCGCATCCTGCCCTCGTTGGCTTACAGCGACCAGCCCTTGCGGTATTCACGGCGGATGTACTTCTCCGCCTCGGCGCAGTTGGTGACCCTCATGCGGCGGGCATCGTAATTGATCTTGTGTCCCACGCGGAACGCCACGTTGCCCAGCAGTACCATTTCGGTGAGCGGACCGGCGTATTCGAAGTTGCTCCACGCCTTGCTCCCGGTCTTGACGGCGTCAATCCACTCCTGATGGTGTCCTCTCGGGGCGCGTGGGATGGTCGGCTGAGGCGGCTGATAGTCGGCGAACCGTTCGCGTGGCAACAACACCACCTCGCCACCGTGCGGATACCAGATTTTGCCCTTCTCCCCGATGAACAGGGTGGCGTTCGCGTGCACTTCCACCCCCTCCGCCAGCTCCCTCGGGGGCAGTTTACCACCGTCATACCAGTAAAGCGTCACCGGCGGCTTGCCTCTGCGGGCGGGAAACTCGTAGCGGACGATGCTCCACTTCGGACCGCTTTCACGATGATGCGGTTCGCCCTCCGCCTCCACGCTGACCGGTGCACCCAGATCCAATGCCCAGAAGGCAGTGTCCAGAATATGACAACCCATATCGCCCAGAGCGCCGGTGCCGAAGTCCCACCATCCGCGCCAGTTGAACGGATGGTACACCGGATGATAGGGACGTTGCGGCGCCGGACCCAGCCACAAATCCCAGTGTAGGTGACGCGGCACCGAAGGCGTCTCTGTCGGGCGGTCGATACCCTGTGGCCAGATGGGACGGTCGGTGCTGGAGTGCACCTCGCGTATCGGACCAATAACCCCCGACTGGATAATTTCCACCGCTCGGCGCAGGCTGTCGCTGGCGTGTCCGTTGTTGCCCATCTGGGTGACGACCTTATAACGTTTCGCCGCCTCCGCCAGCTTTCGCGCCTCGTACACCGAGTGCGTGAGCGGCTTCTCACAGTACACATGCTTACCCAGCTGCATCGCTGCCATTGCAGCCACCGCGTGCGTGTGGTCTGGCGTGCTGATGACCACCGCGTCGATCTCCTGCCGTCGCTCTTCCAGCATCACCCGGAAATCCACGTAGGTCGCAGCGCGGGGAAACCGCTTTTTCGCTTCGCCCAGCGGGCTTTCATCCACGTCGCACAGAGCGACGATGTTTTCCGTTGCCACGCCGTCTATGTTACCCCAGCCACGCCCTCCGCAGGCAATGATGCCGATGTTCACCTTCTCGTTCTGCGCGTAGGTCGAAGTCCAGGCGTGCGCGGTCAGCCACAGCGCCGTGCCATAGCGCAGACTGGTCTTCAGGAAGTCGCGCCTTGTTTGTTGTGTCATCTTGTGTCCCCTCCTATCCCAGCGAGCACAATACCTGTATCACCGAGGCTGCGGGTGCCTCCACCTGCAACGTGTCGCCTGCAGCCGGTATCGGTCGTGGCGCAGACGGCTTCACGCGATCGGGCTGCTCAAAAGTGTTGTGCGCACGAATGTCATCAGCCACCAGCACTGCCATGCTTGCCTCTTTCACCTGCGCTCCAACGAGCGTCAGTCGCACCTCGCACGGGCGGGAAGGATGATTGTTTGTCATCGTGACGCAGAGCGTCCTGTCCTTCACGGAGGCAGAACCCGTAATACACTGCAGACCGTTGAAACTGCGTTGCAGATACGACGACTTGCAGTGGTCGCGCGACACACCTCCATCCGAGATACGCTCAGCAAGCGACTCGAAACGCACCGCTGATCCTCCTTTGTGCGGTGCATACAGCTGCCACACGTAGTAAGTGGGCGTCTTGATGCATCGGTCCTCCTCAACCAGTAGAAGCGACTGCAGCACGTTAATCAGCTGTGCGATATTGCCCATGTACACCTTGTCGCAGTGACGGTGGAACACATCCAGCGTGATAGCCGCCACGTGCGCATCGCGCATGGTGTTCTGCTGATACAGACCGGAGGAAGGCTTACCCGGCTCCACAGGGTGCCACGCACCCCATTCGTCCACGATGAGATGGATGCGTCGGTCGGGATCGAGCTCGTCCATGGTGGTGCGGTGTCCCAGAATAATGCCCTCCATCACGTACGCCCGGCACAGCAGTTCCAGCCACTGCTCTTCGGTGAACTGAGTGGCGGTACCGGCGGTTCCACAATAATAGTGCGCTGCCAGCGACTGCACCAGATGCATTCGGTTCCAGTGCTTACGCCGCAGTGTGTCGAGGAACTTCCACGTCCAGTGCCAGTCGTTACCGGCGGCGCCGCAGGCGATAGCGTGGATGGGCGTGTCCGAGTAGTCGAACAGGAACGTGCGAAACCGGGCAAACTCCGCTGCGTAATACTCGGGGTCCATGTTGCCGCCGCAACCCCAGTTTTCGTTACCCACACCCCAGAAGCGCACTCCGAAGGGCTCGGGTGCTCCGTTGGCACGCCGCTCGTTTGCCAGCGACGAATTGCCCGCAAAGTTGCAGTATTCCACCCAGTCGCGCAGCTCTGAGGGCGTGCCCGATCCCACGTTACCCACAAGGTACGGCTCGGTGCCGATGAGCCGGCAGAACTCGATGAACTCGTGTGTACCGAAGTGGTTGGACTCGGGCGCCTTACCCCAGTGGTAGTTCACCCGGAGCGGGCGCTGACTACGTGCACCGATCCCGTCGCGCCAGTGGTAGGCGTCGGCAAAGCAACCACCGGGCCAGCGAAGTACCGGTATCTCAAGGGGACGCAGTGCCTCCACCACATCCTGGCGAATGCCGTTAATGTTGGGAATCGTTGACCCCTCACCGACCCAGATGCCGGGATAGATGCACTCGCCCAGATGCTCTGCGAACTCGCCGTGCAGGTACGGGCTGATCGTTCCGATTGTCTCGTTGAGCAGGATGGCTACCTGTTGCACAGACATCTTTAACTCCCTTATCAAGCTTTTGGGAAACATTTTCGGTACGGCGATGCGGATTCCTGTCCACGAAATTGCAGGGCAGGAAGGCATCCATGTACCTACCGGCGAAGATATACCTTAAAGTTTACCGGCACTTTCAGGAGGGGGATCATGGCACTGGAGGAACAACTTGATTCGGTTTGGCAGTCTCTGCGTGACGTGGAACGCAATTCGCGCCGCTGGGTAGAGCGGCTGCAGGCAGAGATAGATTTTGCGCGGCAGCTGGCAAAGGCAAATCCCTCACGGCTGGCGGAGTGGGAGGAGCTGGTCATGCGCGCGGAGAGCACGTTCGCGCAGGCGGTCTCCGAGAATACGCCCATAGCCGATGCGGTGACGCGCGCTGAAGAGGTGCTTCAGCCTCTCGCCGGCGTCGCCAAGCAGTACACCATCCATTGCGTCGGACATGCACACATCGACATGAACTGGATGTGGAACTGGGCGGAGACCGTTGCTACCACCAACGACAGCTTCAGCACGGTGGACCGCCTGATGCACGAGTATCCGCAGTTCCGCTTCTCACAGGATCAGACGTCCATCTACCAGCTGACGAAAGACTACCTGCCGGAGATGTGGCAGAAGGTGCAGGAACATGTGCGCGCTGGCAGGTGGGAGGTGACCGCCAGCCACTGGGTAGAAGCAGACAAGAACATGAGCTCCGGGGAGATCCTCTGCCGACACCTTCTGTATACGAAGCGGTTCTTCCAGAAGGAGTTCGGCTTGCCGTACGATGCTGTGCGCATCGATTACGAACCGGATACCTTCGGTCACGCGCACACGATACCCGGCATCCTGACACGGGCAGGGATCCGCTACTACTACTTCTGCCGAACAGGCAGGGGACCCTTCCTCTTCTGGTGGCAGGGACGAGACGGCTCGCGCGTGCTGGCGTTCGACGACCATCGGGAGTGGTATCTCGGTCCGATCACCCCGCGCATCGCCCAGCACGTCGTCGAGTTTGAGCGTCACACCGGTCTGAAAGATATGTTGTTTGTGTATGGGGTGGGCGACCATGGAGGCGGACCTACCCGACGTGACCTGCGTCTGGCTCACGAGATGACGGAGTGGCCCATCTTCCCGCGCATCCACTTCAGCACCTACCACGAGTTCTTCTCCATAGCGGAGAGGGAGGCGAAAGACCTGCCGGTGATCGACGGCGAGCTGAACTTTGTATTTGAGGGATGCTACTCGTCGCAGAGCAACATCAAGTATGCCAACCGGCGTAGCGAGAACACTCTGGTAGAGGCTGAAATCTGTGCTCTGCTGGCGAAAGGCATTACGGGGCAGGCATATCCCTCTGAACAACTGCGTACCGCGTGGCGACATGCCATGTTTAACCAGTTCCACGACATCCTGCCGGGTTCAGGCGTCAAGGCGACCTACGAGTACGCGCAGGGGCTGTTCCAGGAGATTATGTCGCACACCTCGATGGTAAAAACGCGCAGTCTCCGAGCGCTCGCAGCGCGGGTGAACACACAAGCCGTTGCTCCTCCGAACTCACCCTCCGCAGACTACGGCGAGGGACTGGGAGGCGGGCAGGGCGACCTGCCAGGCGATGGAGTGCTGAGCCGATATGGTGCCGGCGGTGTCGGTGCTGACCCGTTTGTCGTGTTCAACCCCTCGCCATGGATGCGCAGTGAGGTGGTTACCACACGTATCTGGGACCGCGAAATCGAGACGCCTTTTGTGGCGGTGAAGGACGACGCCGGCAACGTGCTTCAGGCGCAGGTGCTTCACCGCGGACACTACTGGCAGCATAACTTTATCGAGCTGGCTTTCCCTGCACACAACCTTCCCGCGCTGGGCTATCGAACCTTCAGCGTGTACCGTTCGCCGGGTGCCTCGCCTGCGCCGGGTTGTTCGTCCGACGGAAAGGGCACCATCGAGAACGAGTACCTGAAGGTGACGGTGGAACAGCAGTCGGGCGCCATCGTGAGCCTGATAGACAAGCGCACGGGCGTGGAGCTCGTGCCCCCCGGCGAGCGCATCGGCTTGCTGGAGTACATTCTGGAAGCACCGCACGGCATGACGGCGTGGGTGCTGGGGCAGGTCAAACAGTACGTGCCGTTCACCGAAGGGGCGACGCTCTCGTTCCCGCATCACGGTCCGTATCTGGCAAGCGTGCAGACACACCATCGCTTCAACGACAGCCAGCTCACCGTCACGTTCAGCCTGAGCGCGGGCGTGCCGCGGCTGGACATCACCGTGGAAGCCGACTGGCTGGAGCGTGGCTCTCCGGAGACCGGCGTGCCTGCCCTGCGTATTCAGTTTCCCATCGCAGTGGACGAGGCGAAGTGCCGCATGGAGTGTCCGAATGGCTGGGTAGAACGCTCTACCATCGGCTACGCGGAGCCGTCCGAAACCTTCAAGCACGTGGGCGCACCCGGCATCGCCATGTACCCGACGGACCTGCCCGCCCAGAGGTGGGTGGAACTGTTGGGAGTGCACAGCGAGACGGGAGAGCCTGCTGGCGTGGTGCTGGTGAACGACCGCGTTTACGCGTACAGTGTGTGCGATAACACGCTGGGGGCGACCCTGCTTCGAAGCTCGTATGACCCCGATCCCCTGCCGGAGCTGGGGCGTCACAGCTTCCGTTTCGGATTGGTTCCGTTCGGCAAGGACTGGACCCCCTCGCTGTCGGCGCGGGCGGGTTACGACTTCAACCTGCCGTTCAGCGTGGTCAGCACCGACGTACACGAGGGCGACCTGCCGCTCTCTCAGGCGTTTGCCGAGATATTGACGCCCAACGTGATGTTGAGCGGTCTGAAGAAGGCAGAGGACTCGGATGCGCTGGTCATCCGGCTGTATGAGGTGGAAGGCAAAGCGACGACGGCGCAGGTGCAGTTAAGCCCCGTGCTGGCGCGCCTGAATGCCACAGCGGTGGAGACAGACCTTTTGGAACAGCCGCTGTCCAGCAGCACCGCGCGCATGATGGGGGACATACTGACGGTGGACATACCGCCATTCGGCATCACTACGGTGAAGGTCGGGTGACGGCGCATGCATCGTGAGGGGACTGCGCTGGACAACGCTGCGGGTGCAGGAATGACCAGCGTAACCCCTCTTTACCATACGCGAATTTAGCAGGTACGCAACGATGGCGGACTCTCTGCTCGCGCTAGATACTTTCCTGTTTCGCTGGATCAACAGTGCCCATGCGCCGCCGCTGGACGCGGTCATGCTGTTTGTCACAGATATCAAGCGTACCGGCATCCTGTTATTACTGGTCTGGGTAGGGCTGTTGTGGCGGGGTGGTAAAAGGGGCAGGACGGTGGCTCTGCTGCTGATACCGCTCATTGCCCTGACCGACCAGTTGAGCAGTCATCTGCTGAAAGAGCTGTTTGACCGCGTGCGTCCCTGCGAGGCGCTGGAGGGCGTTCGGGCAATCGACGGCTGTCGGTACAGCCTGTCTTTTCCCTCGTCTCACGCGGTGAATAACTTTGCCGCGGCGACGCTATTCGCGCTGTTCTACCGCGGGTGGGTACGATGGGTGGCGTTTGGTCTGGCGACGGTGGTTTCCTACTCGCGCATCTATCTTGGACTGCACTATCCCTCCGACGTGGTTGGTGGTGCTATCATCGGGACGGGTTGCGCGCTGGCGCTGGTGTGGGTGTTCCACAGGCTGACGCGGAAGCACGCAGCCGCCCCGAACGAGCAGTGAGCCGCGTTATATTCGTTCCCAAACGAAAACGGCTGTCAGCCCGTGCCAGTGGACGTCAAGCAGATGCTCATACACCTGCTGGCAGTCTGCCGGCGAAGCCTGATCATACAGCCCTTTCACCGAAATCTTGCCTTGCGCCAGCCAGTTCAGGGCGCCTCGCTGGTTTTCATGGATACTGCCGGTGCGAAACTCCCGAGGATACCGGGGCAGTTCCCACTCCCAGCCGCTGCGAACGACGGCGTACTGGTGGAAAATGGCGTGGGTCAGGTCGAAGGCGCTGAGCTCTGTTTGCCGTCGCCACGGGACGCCGACCAGCACCACCTCCCCTCGCTTACACACGACGCTGCACCCGTCCAGCAACGCCTGTTCATTGCCGGAACACTCCACCACAAGCGCTACGGTACCCGCCAGATCCTCCACCGGCACTGCCGTGCAGGTGTGTGTGATGCTCGCCGTGTGTGCCATCTGTCGGCGGACTTCAGAGGGATCGCAGGCGATGACCTCATATCCGCATGCCTGAAACACCTGCGCTGCAAGGTTGCCAATGATGCCCAAACCGGTGACCAGCACGCGCTGTGGTGGGCGCGACGTTGTGGTGGTGAGCGTGGACATGGAGACGCCAATGAGGCGCGCAAACACGGCTTCGAATGGCGACAATCCCTCCGGCACCGGCAGAGCGTCTTCCTCCGGCACGCGCTGGAAGGACTGATGCGGAGCCATGCAGTACACCAGGTCTCCCGGGCGCAGTCGATGCACCTCCTCGCCGACCTCCTCTACCCGAAAAACTGCCGCATAGCCCGTCCTTCGCGGGAAGATATCGCCCAGGAAACCGGCGTTGAGTTCCGTGCCCGGGCTGATCAGGCTGGCAATGGTCTTTCCTGCCACCTGGTTGGGCGCAAGTGGGGTGGGGTCTACCTCCACCGGCAGCAGCTCCGCTCGCCGGTGTCGCGTAAACATGATGGCAGAAGCATTCATCGGATGGTCACGCCCACCTCCTGCGCGACACGGCGGATGTGGTTCACTGCCTTCACGTACGACTGCTCGTCCGCGAGGTGTTCCACCATCAGCGGAGTGTCGGGCGGCAGTTTGTCGAGCTCCAGCAGGAAGGTTCGATAATCGAGAGCGCCTTCGCCCGGTACACATTCGTCGAGGTGCGTGGTCAGACGCTGGTGGAGGATGATGTCTTTCGCGTGGCAGCTCTTGATATATGCGCCCAGCTGACGAAAGCATTCACGCAGAAGGTCTGCATTACCGTAATAGCGCTGCGGACTGCAGATCAGGTTAACTGGGTCCAAATGCACGGCGAAGGAAGGGCGGTCGATGGCGCGGATGAGCTCGAGGTAGCTCTCCACAGAGTCGGGGTACATCCACGGCATCGGTTCCAATGTATAAAAGGTGCGCTTTGGCTTCACCGCGTCGATAATCTGGCGCACCGTTTCCACGATGAAAGCAAAGGTTTCCCTGGTCAGGTTAGCCGGATGATGTCCGTCCCACGGCTCGCCGCGCGAACCTGCAATATTCACGCAACACATGGCGCCGATCTGGTCCGCAAGCGCCAGCTGCCTCTGGCAGTAGGCAACGGCGTCTCGGCGGGTCTGTTCGTCAGTCGACAGCGGGTTGCTCCATGCGCCCACCTCGGCAATCACGAGGTCGGCTTGCCGCGCGGCTTCGGCGAAGGCGCGGATGGTGGCTTCGTCCGCGCGATGGTCAACTGGGCAGTAGACTGCGCTGTAGCTAGCCTGTCGCGCCGCCTGTGCCCATTCATCGGGGCTGTTCCAGCTGGTGAAGATTGGTGCTCCTAAACGCATCGTCTCCCTCCATGTACAGAGCATCTCCAACACTTGCACTAGAGGGTTGAATGCGCCGGACGAGAATCCTGCCTACGACACAGAAGAGGCAATGATTTATCCAGAAGAACGCAGGATTCTGTTGCTGGTCAATCCGCAGGCGGGCGGGGGCAGGGCGCTTCGCGTGGACTGGTCGATGGTGGGCGCACGGCTTGGGGCATCGTGTCACGTGCGAACGGCGCCAACGCCAGCGGACGCTCTGGCGATTGCGTCTGAGTTCTGCCTGACGGGCGGGGAGGTACTGGTGGTCGCGGGCGGCGACGGTACCGTGCACGCGGTATTGCCCGCTGTGGTGAATACGCAGACGAGGCTGGCGCTGTGCCCGGTCGGCACGAGCAACGTATTGGCGCGTGAACTGGGTTATCCGCTGGGACGTCGGGCAGTAAAGGGCTGTCTGCAAGCGCTGCGGATGGGCGAAGAGCACCGGATGGATGTAGGGGTGTCGAACGGGCGTCCTTTTGTGCTGATGGCAAGCACGGGGTTTGACACGCATGTGCTGGCGCGTGTCCCCGAGGAACTGAAGCGACGTTGGGGCGTATGGGCATTCGTCTGGACGGGCATTCGGGAACTGCGCCGCTATCAACCCACGCGCTACCGCCTGCTGCTGGAAGATAGAGAACAGGAACTGGATGCGGTGATGCTGGTAGCAGCGAACACCTCTCACTATGGCTGGTTCACGCGCATCGCGCCCACCGCACGCATTGATGACGGATGGCTGGATATCGTATGGTTTCCCATGTCGCGTGGATGGCGCTGGCATATCTGGCGGGTGCTGCTGGACGTGGTTCTGGGCAGAGCGCATCGCTGTCGTTACCTGCAGTCGCTACACGCTCGGCGGTTCCGGCTGGAGTGCGCTTCCGCTCAGGATGTACAGTGTGACGGTGAGCTGGTGGCTCGCACTCCGGTCGGTCTGTCGGTTATCCCACGATGCCTGCGCGTTATCTCCGCATCGCCTCGAGCTCCTTCGCGTAACGCTGTTTGATGAAGTGTCGGCGCACCTTCAGCGTGGGGGTCAGCTCGCCCGTCTCGATGCTGAAGGGGTGGTCCAGAAGGGTGAAGCGCCGTACCTTTTCGAACTCGGCGAGGTGAGTGGTCAGGCGCTCAATCTCCTGCTTGATCAGCTGCCGCACCTCCGGCAGGGCAACCAGCTCGACGTCGCTCTGCACCAGCAGACCCTGCATCTTCGCCCACTCTCGGGTGCGCTCGAAGTTGGGCACGATCAGCGCGGTGATGACGTCCTGCTCATCGCCGAACAGCACAGCCTCGGAGATGTAGGGACTGGACTTCAGCTGCTCTTCGATGGGCACCGGGGCGACGTTCTTGCCGTTTGCCAGCACGATGATATCCTTCTTGCGTCCGGTGATGCGCAGGAAGCCGTCTGCGTCCAGCGAGCCAAGGTCGCCGGTGTGGAACCAGCCATCCGAGTCGATCACCTGGGCGGTTTCGGCAGGCTTCGTGTAGTAGCCGACCATCACGTTATGACCTCGTACCAGTATCTCGCCGTCCTCCGCGATGCGAACCTCCACGCCCGGTATCGGCTTGCCCACTGTACCGAACCGGTAGTCGTTCGGCCGGTTGACGGAGACAACAGGCGAGGTCTCGGTCAGACCATATCCCTCCAGCACCATGATGCCGAAGGCATGGAAAAACTCCGCCAGCGACCTGCCGAGTGCGGCTCCGCCGGATACAAAGAACCGGAAGCGCCCACCCGTTATCGCGCGCACCTTGTGAAGGACCAGTCTGTCGGCAATCCGGTGCTTGAACCTCAGCCAGGGTGTCCAGCGACGCTCGCCGCGTATCGCCTCGGCTGCCTTCGAGGCGTTCCGAAACGCCCAGTGGAAGATGCGCCGGCGAAGCGGAGGCTGCTTGGTGACGTTCTCCAGAATGCGGTCGCGGATGCTCTCGAAAAGGCGAGGCACTGCCAGCATCACGGTCGGCTTTGCTATCTGCATGTCGCGGGCGATGGTGAACAGGGTCTCGCAATAGCAGACGGTGGCGCCGCAGGCTACCACGGTGAAGTGTCCTGCCATGCGTTCGAACACATGGCTGAGGGGCAGGAAGGACAGGAAGACGTCGTCCGGACCGGCGTCAATCACCTGCAAGCTGGCGTCGACGTTAGACAGCAGATTCTGGTGGGTCAGCATGGCGCCCTTCGGTTCGCCGGTGGTGCCGCTGGTGTAGATGAAGGTGGCGAAATGTTCGGGCGGTATCGTGGCGATGCGCTGGCGGAATCGCTTCTCGGCGTCAGCAACCTCCGCGCCGCGCGCCTCGAGGTCTGCCAGACTGAGGGCGTTGCTGGCGAGCTGCGCCGGCGGGTCCATCACCACGATCGTCTCCAACTGAGGCACGGCTCGACTCACCTCCACCGCCTTGCGGTACTGCTTCTCGTCGGAGACGATAATCACCCGTGCACCACTGTCTTGCGCCAGATACGCGATCTGGTTCGCAGGCAGGGACGGATAGACCGGCACCACAATCGCCCCCAGCGAAAGAAGAGCGTAGTCGGCAATAGCCCATTCCGGTCTGTTCTCCGACAGCAGGAGCACGCGGTCACCGGAAGAGACGCCGGTGTCTTCCAGTCCGACGCTGAGGTGAACGGTGCGTCGCAGGTAGTCGCCGTAGGAGAGGGGCAAGGTCTGCCCCTTCAGAATGCGCACCAGCGCTACGTGTTCGGGTTGCCTGTCGGCAACCTCGGCGAAGACCGTGCAGAGGTTACGGTACACAGGGATACCTCCTACCCCATCGTTGTAATGGCAGCCCCTCGGCTACCCGATACAGGCAAGCCTCCCTTGCCCGTGGTGGCGCACTCGCCCCACCAGGGTAGAGACCGGCTTTCATTCACCAATCACTTTCAATATTACACGTTTTCGGCGCTGTCCGTCAAACTCCGCGTAGTAAATCTGCTGCCATGGACCCAGGTCCAGCCGTCCGTTGGTAATCGGCACGATGACCTCGTGATGGATGAGCAGACTCTTCAGGTGGGCGTCGCCGTTGTCTTCTCCGGTGCGATGATGCCGATAGTCTGGGCGGTATGGGGCAAGCTTCTCCAGCCATTCGTCGATGTCCGCGATCAGCCCACTCTCGGCATCGTTCACATACACGCCTGCGGTAATGTGCATGGCGCTGACCAGCACGAACCCTTCCTGAATTCCGCTTTCCCGCACAAAGTCCTCCACGTCAGCGGTGATGTTGATGTACTCGCGGCGCCTGCTCGTGTTGAACCAGAGATACTTCGTAGCGGATCTCATCTTGGCTCCTTCGTCAGAACTCGTTCCGGCAAAATGATAGCATACCGTGTGGGCAGTGTGCCACAGAGGATAGAGAGAAATGCGCTGAGAAAAGGGGAAGGGTGAGCGTGAAAGCGAGGAGGCAACGAGAACAACATGCGAGAAGGGGTTCAGAACGGCGTGGATGTGCTGATAGAGGCGGGGTGCAGGTCTCTACTTGGACTGCGCGTTGGCGTTATCACCAACCACACAGGGCTGACGCGCGATGGAAAACCGACCTGGCGCGCCCTTCTGGATGCTGGCGTGAAGCTGGTTGCGCTGTTCAGTCCCGAGCATGGCTTCGCCGGCATAGTGGACGAACCTGTTGCCGATGCGAAGCATCCCGAGACGGGCTTGCCCATCTACAGCCTGTACGGGGAACACAAGGCGCCCACGGCGGACATGTTGAAGGGTGTGGACGCGCTGGTGTTCGACATTCAGGACATCGGCTGTCGGTTCTACACATACATCTCCACGATGGGGCTGGCGATGGAGGCGGCTGGACAGCACGGCGTGCGCATGGTGGTGCTGGACCGCGTCAATCCCATCAACGGGGTGGCGGTGGAGGGCAGCGTGACCGACGCGGACAGACGCTCCTTCGTGGCGTACCACTCCGTCCCGCTGAGGCACGGCATGACCGCGGGTGAGCTGGCGAAACTCTTTCAGTCGGAACGCGCGCCGAAGTGCGACCTGCAGGTGGTACCCTGTACCGGCTGGAAGCGGGAGATGTGGTACGATGTCACCGGCTTGCGATGGGTGAACCCATCGCCCAACATGCGCAGTCTCACGGCAGCGACGCTCTATCCGGGCGTCGGGCTGCTGGAGTTTACCAACGTCTCGGTAGGGAGGGGCACCGATGCGCCCTTTGAGTTGTTCGGCGCACCGTGGCTGAACTCGGAGGCGCTGGCGTCCACGCTGCTGAGAAGGAACCTGCCCGGCTTTGCCTGTATGCCCGTGCAATTCACCCCAAACGCCAGCAAGTTTGCTGGAGAAGCCTGTCAGGGTCTGCGCCTGTCGGTGGTGGACCGTCGCAGGTTTCAGCCAGTGCGCCTTGGTGTGGAGATGGCGTGCGCTTTGCGACGTCTTCATCCGCGCGACTGGGAGCACAACCGGCTGATGACCCTGTTGACCGATACGAAAGCGTTTCAGATGATAGACCGAAACGCCGATGCGGATGACGTGTGGGCGCACATGCAGGCACAGGCGACCGCCTTCCGTCGCCCCCGAACACGCTACCTTCTCTACGCATAAATGAAACCCGGTTTCTCTCGTAAGTGTCGAAATGACGGAGGTGAAAGCGATGAGTGTGCGAAGCATGGTTGCCTGGGGTGTGCTGGTGCTGGCTTTGATGTTCGCGTATTCTATCTGGCTGTATCCAAACCTGCCGGAACAGGTGCCGACCCACTGGAACTGGAAGGGCGAGGTAGACGAGTGGAGCAGTAAACCTTTCGGCGCGTTCTTCCTGCCCAGCATGACGGTGATCCTGTGGCTGGTACTGCTTGTTCTGCCGTGGCTGTCGCCACGTGGGTTCAAGGTGGAGGCTTTCCGACCCATCTACAACATCATCGTGCTGATGATGGTGGTTCTGATGGCGTACATCCATCTGGTTGCCCTGCAGGCGGCTCTGCATCCGAAGCTGGATATGGCGCGGGCACTCATGGGCGGCATCCTCCTGCTGTTCGCGGGCATCGGCGCGTTGCTGGGCAGGGTGAAGCGAAACTTCTGGGTCGGGGTGCGTACGCCCTGGACGCTTGCCAGCGAGGTGGTGTGGGACCGCACTCACCGGCTTGCCTCGCGGGTGTACACCATTGTCGGGATTGCGGGCGCGCTGGCGATTCTGGCAGGAGTTCCACCGACCGTGTGTCTGGTGGTCTTCTTCCTCGTGGTTTTCGTGCCGGTGGTGTACTCGCTGGTGCTGTACAAGCAGCTGGAGAGCAGAGGCGCCGTGTGAACGCTTAGGCGTGCCAATCCAGATTGGTGACCAGCTTGGCGTGACGTACGATGTACTCTTTGCGCGGTTCCACCTTGTCGCCCATCAGCACGCTGAATATCTCGTCGGCGGCGACGGCGTCCTCCAGCTCCACGCGCACCAGTCGACGACTCGCCGGGTTCATGGTGGTTTCCGCCAGCTCCTCCGCGTTCATCTCGCCCAAGCCCTTGAACCGTCCGACGGTGACGTTTTTGCGCCGGATGTTGCGCAGAATCTCGTCGCGGTCTTTGTCCGTGCGGGCATAGTAGCGCTCGTCCTTTCCCGCCTTAATCACATACAGTGGCGGCTGAGCGATATACACATGCCCTTCCTCGACAAGCGGGCGCATATAACGGAAGAAGAACGTGAGCAGCAGGGTGCGGATGTGGTCGCCGTCTACGTCAGCATCGGTCATGATGATGATGCGGTGGTAGCGGAGCTTGGAGAGGTCGAACTTGAAGTCGGCGTCGTTCTTGTCCTCGCCGTTGCCGTTGGAGCCGTTGCCCGGACCGGCGATGCCCGTGCCCAGCGCGGTGATCAGGGCACGTATCTCCTCGTTTTCCAGTGCTTTATCCAGACGGGCTTTTTCCACATTCAGAATCTTCCCGCGCAGGGGCAGCACCGCCTGAGTGCGCCGGTCGCGCCCCTGTTTTGCCGAACCACCTGCCGAATCTCCTTCCACCAGGAAGAGCTCGCACAGCCGCGGGTCGCGCTCCGAGCAGTCCGCCAGCTTGCCGGGCAGGGAGGTGTTCTCCAGTGCGCTCTGGCGTTTCACCAAATCCGCCGCGCGACGGGCAGCTTCTCGGGCACGCTGTGCCACCAGCGCCTTGTCGATAATGCGCCGCGCAACCGACGGGTTCTCCTCGAAGTATTGCGACAGCGCCTCGCCCACGATGGAGTTCACCAGTCCCTCGATTTCACTGTTGCCCAGTTTGGTCTTCGTCTGCCCTTCAAACTGCGGGTTGAGCAACAGCACGCTAATGACCGCCGTCAAGCCCTCGCGAACGTCGTCGCCGCTGAAGTTTGCGTCCTTCTCCTTCAGCAGCCCGTTCTTGCGTGCATAGTTGTTGATCACGCGGGTCAGCGCGGTCTTGAAACCGGAGACATGCGTGCCACCTTCGGTGTTATGGATGTTGTTGGCGAAGGAGAAGATGTTCTCCTGATAGGTATCGTTGTACTGGATGGCGATCTCCACGTGCGTATCTTCGCGCGTGCGAGCGAAGTGTATGGGCTTGTGCAGGGGGTCTTTGTTCTCGTTGAGCCACTGCACAAACTCCGCCAGCCCGTTCTTGTAGTGGAAGGTCTGTGCAGGCTCACCGTGGAGCAGGTCGGTGAAGGTGATGGTGACGGTTTTGTTCAGGAACGCCAGCTCGCGGATGCGACGCACGATGCGTTCGGGGTCGTAATCGCGCTTCTCAAAGACCACATGGTCCGGCAGCCAGTGCACCATGGTGCCGGTGTTTTTTGCGTTGCCGACGACCTCGAGCGGAGTAACGGGCGTTCCGCGTTCGAAGCGCTGGCGATGACGCTTGCCGTCCCGGCACACTTCCACCACCAGCCACTCCGACAGGGCGTTTACACACGACACGCCCACGCCATGCAAGCCACCGGAAACACGATAACCACCCCCACCGAACTTGCTGCCCGCATGAAGGCGTGTCATCGCCAGCTCCACACCCGTCAGCCCGGTTTCCTTGTTGATATCCACCGGGATACCGCGACCGTTATCGGCAACAGACAGACTGCCGTCAGGGTGAAGGACCACGTCGATGCGGGTGCAGAAACCTGCCAGTGCCTCGTCGATACTGTTGTCGATGACCTCGTAGAACAGCTGGTGCAGACCGCGCACGCTGGTATCAGCGATGTACATGCCGGGGCGCCTGCGAACCGCCTCAAGCCCCTCCAGCACGGTGAACTCCTGCGCGGTATACTCGCGGTCAACAGTTGTTACCAGAGACTGCTCGTCAGGAGTCTGGGGTGTCGTCAGTGTTTCCGGTTTTGCCATGCGTTGTTCCTTCCCACACCTCCGTGCGGAAAACCCGCCGCCACAAAGGTAACACGTTGGGAAATTTCCAATATATTGTATCATACATGTCTCAGGTTGTCAAATATTGTGGTGTTCACACCGGCATTTGGGCAGGAAAGGCTGGCGTAGAGCGCGGAATCACCAGATGCGAGAGAAAGGAGGCGGGAAATGATAAGGCTGGGGTGGATGCTATGTCTTCTCTTGGGCACGCTGGACGTACTGGCTCAACCTGCGCGCGACGACTGGTTCCGATATCCGTCTCAGCCCTTGTCGGCGGAGGTGGTCGCACTGAGTGCCCCCTCCGAAACACAGCATTTGCTGGTGAAGTTCCCCAGTCTGCTCAGCACGCCGGAGTATCCCCAGAATCAAACCGTCTACGCGGAGGTCTTCCTTCCCCGAACCGGCAACAGAATGCCTGCTGTGCTCATCCTGCATTCGTGGGGTGTGCAGAGACCGGACATCGAGCTGTCGCTGGCTCGGATGCTGGCGCAGAAGGGCTTCGTAACCGCCGTGATGACCCTGCCCTATCACATGCAGCGGACGCCGGCTGGCTACCTGAGCGGGGAGCTGATGATCGTGCCCGACCCCCAGCAGATGCGAGATACCATGCGGCAAGCGACACTGGACGCCTGCAGGCTCATCGATTGGCTGCAAACTCAGCCGCAGGTCGATTCGGAACGCATTGGCATCGTAGGTATCAGCCTCGGGGCGATTGTGGGGGCGCTGGTGCTGGCGGTGGAGGACCGTATGGGGGCAGGAGTGCTGGTGCTGGGCGGCGCGAATCTGGCGCATGTGCTCTGGCGCAGTCCGCTGACGATGAGCGTGCGCAGTGAGCTTCGCAGTAAAGGCACAGGTTATGAGCGACTGCGAGACGAGCTGGCGTCGGTGGAGCCGCTCCACTACCTGCGCGGGCAGTACGGACACCGCGTGTTGATGATTAACGGCAGGTTCGACCTGGTGATACCACGAGAGGATGCCCTGGCGCTGCGTCGGGCGCTGGGCGAGGGACCGCTTCTGTGGCTGAACACGGGGCACTACGGACCTGCTCTGGTCCGACCGGCACTGTTCAACCTCGTTGCCCGTTTCCTCAGCGCAAACCTTCAGAACGACTCACAGCCTTTTGTTCTGCCGAGTTCGTTGAACGAGCCCACCATACGCATCGGTTTGTTGTACAGCGGAGTATGGGGTGCGCGAGTGAGTGCGGCGGTCGACATCTGGCGATGGGAACGCGAGGGCAGAGCGGGCGTCTCTTTGCAGGCATCTCCACGCAACCTCTCGTTGCTGGCGGGATTTCGTCCCATCTCCCCGGTGCATATCGGCTTTGAACTATCCACGCGACCTGCGGCGGGATACCTTTTCATCCACTTTGTGCTGTAGCGTCGCCACTCAGTTTCCACCGCACGCCGCGCCTGTGCCACCTAGTGCAGAATTACTTCACGCATAAATGTCTACATTTAGGGGTGCTCGACGATTTTTCTCAAAATATTGAGAAAAAGCTCCCCAAAACCGTTGACAAGCCGAGCCCCCATCCTTTACAATATGGGCAAGTCAAGTGGATGTTCAGTGGAGGTCAGGTGGTGAAATGGCGGAGGAACAGGCTCCAAACGGTGCGCTGGACGAGAATTCGGTGGAGGCTCTGGGCGCCGTCACCGATGACGACCCTCGCGCCATGCTGCAGGGCTACTCGGAGCACTCGGTGGATGATAAAGGGCGTATCATCATGCCGCAGCGCTTCCGAGAGCTCTTCGGGCGCTCGTGCGTGATTACCCGTGGCTGGAACCACAGCTTGTTTGTTTTCCATCTCAGCACCTGGCAACGCATCAAGTCTCGATTGTCTGAACTATCATTCACCAACAGGGATGCGGTTCTCCTGCAAAGGTTCTTCGTCAATGTAGCCACTGAGGTGGATATCGACTCGCAGGGGCGCCTGGCGATACCGTCTCACCTGCGCGAACTCGCCGATATCCGGTTGCCGACCTCCGAGACGCAGAGTACTGTCGTGATTATTGGGGCGCCGTATCGGCTGGAGATATGGAGCAAGCAGGTGTGGAAAGCGGCAAACGCTGAGATCGAGGATCAGGCGGTGTTCGCCGCCGCTGCAGCGCTGGATGTGAAATTGGAGCTCTGAGATGATGACCATGAACAGCCATACACCGGTGATGGTTCACGAGGTGCTGGAGCTGCTCCGTCCACGTCCGGGAGAGGTTTTTGTGGATGCGACGGTGGGGCTGGGTGGACACGCAGCGGAGATTGCCAGCCGCCTGATCCCCGGCGGCTGGCTGATTGGGCTGGACCGTGACCGCCAGGCGCTGGACGACGCAGCTCGCCGACTGGCGAACCTGAGCGGGGCGGTGCGGGTGACGGTGGTTCACGCCGATTTCCGCGACCTGCCTCAAGTTCTGCTTTCGCGCGGGGTTGAGGGTATCCACGGCGTTCTGTTTGACCTGGGCGTAAGTTCCTTGCAGCTGGACAGCGCGGAAAGGGGCTTCAGCTTCCGGTTCGACGCGCCACTGGACATGCGTATGGACACAAGCCAGTCAGGGTTGACCGCTGCGGACATCGTGAACCGCTGGAGCGAAACGGACCTGCGCCGTATCATTGCCGAGTACGGAGAGGAACCTGCCGCGGCGCGAGTAGCGCGGGCAATAGTGCAGAACCGCCCTGTTGCCAGCGCCCTGCAGCTGGCTGGGATTGTGGCGCATGCGGTTGGACGGCGTGGAGGGCGTATCCATCCGGCGACGCGCACGTTTCAGGCTCTGCGGATTGTGGTGAACAGCGAGATCGAGGGGCTTCAGGAAGCGATTGAGCAGGCGATTCGCTGTCTGTTACCGGGGGGGCGCATTGTGGTGCTGTCCTATCACTCGCTGGAGGCGCGTGCGGTGAAGCGTGCATTCCAGCGGCTGAGTGGTAAATGCATCTGCCCGCCACATGTGCCTGAGTGTCGTTGTGGAGCAGAGCGGTTGATCGAGGTCATCACTTCGCATGCGCTCAAACCAGATGCGCAGGAAGTGGCTCTGAATCCACGCTCTCGCAGTGCTCAGTGCCGCGCCGCCGAGCGGCTTGCGAGGGTTTAGTCCATTCGTCAAAGGAGGGCGCTACGATGGTTTTTCAAGATGTGGTTCGCTCGGGGGTGAAGGTTCGTGCGAGGGTGGTCGCCAGGTACCGCGTGCGAGCGGGTGTCTGGTTATGGTGCGCTCTGGGACTTGGGCTCTTTGTTACCTATTTCGCCGCGTACGGATACGTTTATCACCTCTCGCGTGTCCGGCATCAACTGCTCGTGCAACGCGACCGGCAGCGCGAGGCGTTCTTTGTCGGGCAGGGTCGTGTGGAGGCACTGCGAAGCCCCCTGCGTATCCAGCGCGAGGTTGAGATGCTGGGCATGGTGCCTCTAACCATGCCAGAAGGGCTTAAGGGCAAATCGATCGTGGTGGCAGCGCGGGAGTAATCAGGAGGACGGCTGACGATGGCTGTGCGCCAGCAGAGTCACGCGGCACACTCCCTGGATGACACCCGTCTGCGATTGCTGCTTGCCGGATCGCTGATCGTGCTGTTATTTGTGGGGGTTGTCGCGCGACTGCTCTACCTTCAGACGGTGAAGGCATCGGAACTGCGCCGTCTCGCCGCGCGTTATGGTGGTTTACGGGTGCAGAAGTGGACGCTGTTCGGGCGGCGCGGGCAGATCAAAGACCGTGCGGGCAACATACTTGCCATGGATGTCAACTCTCTGAGCATCACCATCCGCTCCCGGGCAGTCACCGAACCTGCGCAGGTGGCTGCTACCCTCAGCCCGATTGTGGGCATACCTGCCACCGAGATCGAGCGCCGCATTCTGGAGCGCCGACTGGCTGCCGAGCAAACCGCCGACGGCAAGCAACGCACGGGGGTGTTCGTTCTGAAGCGCGAAATCTCGGGCGAGAAGGCGGAGATGCTGAAGGCAGCTCGGGAGCAGGAGCGGAAGCGCGTGAGAGCACTGAGGCAGAAGCGGGCAAGGCAGAGCACCGCGCAGTCGCTTCGCGCCACCTCGTGGCTGGACGGCGTGGATATCACCGAGGAACCCAGGCGCCAGTATCCGTATGGACCGATTGCTTCCGCGCTCATCGGTTTCACCGATCCGGATCAGGAGCAGGGGCAAGCGGGCATCGAGAGGCTATTTAACGACACGCTGTCTGCAAAAAAGGGCGAGGTGCGTGGTATTGCCGGAGCGAGGGGGCAGATTCTGGCTGGCACACGGCAGGTCATCAGTGAACCTCGTAACGGAAGCGATGTGCAGTTAACCATCGACGTGAACGTGCAGAGTATCGCAGAGGGATGCCTGGAGGAGGTCATGCAGAAGCACCAGCCGGCTGGTGCCTGTGCGCTGGTGATGGATGTGCATACGGGCGATCTACTGGCGGTAGCAAACGTGCCGCGCATCGATCTGAACGAAAGGGGCCGGGAGTTGAAAGAGCACGGGCTGGGCGTCATGCGCAACATGGCGTTGACCTTCCTCTTCGAGCCCGGTTCCACTTTCAAACCGATCACCATTGCGGCGGCTCTGGAGGAAGGTAGGATTCGTAGCGGACAGGGTTTTTACTGCGCCGGCTCTGCGAAGGTTGGCAAGCACACCATCCGTTGTGCTCCACATGGCGGAAGACGTGCCCATGGCTATCAGACGCTTGAGGAGGTGGTTGCACACTCGTGCAACGTGGCTACAGCGCAAATCGGGTTGGCTCTCGGCGCGACGGCACTGTATCGAGCTGTGGAGCGCTTCGGTATGCTGGAGCGCCCTGTGGTTGGGAGCCTGCGGGGCAGGCTGGAGCCGCCGGAAAAATGGCAGCGGATCCGAGTGGCGAACGTGGCGTTTGGGCAGGGCGTGCAGGTAACACCTGTGGCGCTGCTGGCGGCGTACGCAGTTATCGCGAATGACGGAGTGTATGTGAAACCACGGCTGCTGATGAGCGACCCGTTTGAAACCAGCCCGGTGTTGTCGCCGGAGGTTGCGCAACGCATGAGGCAGTATCTCAGGGCGGTGGTGGAGGAGGGCACCGGCGAGCTGGCGACGGTGCACGGTTATGAGGTGGCTGGCAAAACGGGCACTGCTCAGAAGGTGATACCCGGCAGGCGAGGTTATGCGTCCGGCAAGTATGTTGCGTCGTTTGTTGGTTTCGCTCCAGCCGACAACCCGCGCATCGCGGTGCTGGTGGTGGTGGACGAACCGAGGAACGGTCACTATGGGGGCGTGGTTGCCGCTCCTGCCTTTGCGCGGATTACCGAGCGGGTGCTGGCGTATCTCGGTGTGCCCGCGAATCTGCAGTCCGAAGCGCGAGTTTCGAATGCCCGAAGGTGAGTAATACTATATAATACTTGAGGTGCTTTCTCTCAAAGCGGCGAGGTATGCAAGTCGTGCTGAAAATTGAACTATCCGAACTGCTTGCAGCCGTCCCCGGCGCTATCCTGACCGGCGCGGGCGACGTACACAGTATTTGGGTAACGAGTGTGAACTACGACTCGCGCAGGGTGCAGCCGGGGTCGGTGTTTGTGGCGATACCGGGTCAGCGCTATGACGGACATGACTTTGTGCAGGATGCCGTGGCGCGGGGGGCGGTTGCGCTGGTAGTAGAGCGCCCCGTCGATGTGGACACGGTGCCGGTCGCCCGGGTTCCCAGCGCCCGTGAAGCGCTGGCTCTGATGGCAAATCGGTTCTATGGCTCGCCGTCCCGATCCCTCCTGCTGGTGGGGGTCACTGGCACCAACGGCAAGACGACCACCACGCACCTGATTGCGCATCTGTTGCGGGCGCACGGCTGGCGCACGGGTACCATCGGTACGCTGGGAGCTGTGCTGGACGGAGTCGGCGAGGTGCCCATCTCGCACACCACCCCTGAGGCTCCCGAAATACAGCACGTGCTGTACACCGCCCTGCAGAACGGAGTGCAGGCGGTGGCGATGGAGGCATCCTCTCACGCGCTCGACCAGAACCGCACGCTCGGGCTGGAGTTTGACGTTGCCGTTTTCACGAACCTGACGCAAGACCATCTGGACTATCACCAGACGATGGAGAATTACGCGGGAAGCAAGCGCAAGCTGTTTGTAGAGTACCCGCAACGTAGCAGCAAAACGTTCGCCGCCGTCTTCAACGTGGACGACGCCTGCGGCAGACAATGGTATGAGCAGAGTCCGTACAAACGGTGGAGCTACGGGGTCTCCAGCAAAGATGCGATGGTGCAGGCGGTTGGCGTGAACCTGAAACCCGACGCCGTGGAAATGCGCGTGCGGTCGCCCGCAGGAGACGGCAGGGTAGTTGTGCCGCTGGGTGGTGCGTTTCAGGTTTACAACACGCTGGCGGCTTTAACCACGGCGCTGGCATTGTCGTTGCCGCTGGACACCACACTGGAGGCTCTGGCGACAGCGCCACAGGTGCCCGGGCGTTTCGAAATTGTGCCGAACGCTCTGGGTGTCACGGTTATCGTGGATTACGCGCACACGCCCGACGGGCTGGAGAATCTGTTGCGTTCAGCAAGGGCACTGCAGCCTCGGCGTCTAATAACTGTATTTGGATGCGGCGGAAACCGCGACCGGTCCAAGCGTCCCAGGATGGGGGCGATCGCCTCTGAACTGTCCGACCTCTGTGTGGTCACCTCAGACAACCCGCGGCACGAGCCTCCCGAGGCGATCATCCGGGAGATATTGGAGGGCATCGGGCGGCGCGAAGGCGTTTTGGTGGAACAGGACCGGCGCAGGGCAATTTTGCTGGCAATCCACAGCGCTCAGCCGGGTGACATGGTGGTCATCGCGGGCAAGGGACACGAATCGGTGCAGATAGTGGGGGACGAGCGCATCCCATTTGATGACAGGGCGGTCGCGCGCGAGATATTGGAAGGTGCAACACCATGATAGCGGTGACACTCGACGATGTGGCAAAAGCGATAGGCGGAGTGCTTTCGGGCGAGCGAGAGCGTCCAGTGACCGGCATCGCCATTGATAGCCGAACAGTCCAGCCAGATCAGCTGTTCTTTGCGATACCCGGTGAGCGCACCGATGGGCATTACTACGTGAGAATGAGTGCCGAGCGCGGAGCGGCGGGCGCGGTGGTTGCACGTCCAGTGGACGCGCCGGAGGGATTCCCACTCCTCTATGTGGCGGATACCATCTGGGCGCTCGGCTGTCTGGCGCGGTGGTATCGTGGGCAGTTCGATATCCCGGTGGTGGGGATTACGGGCAGCGCAGGCAAAACCACCACCAAAGAGATGACGGCTGCTGCTTTGAGAGGACGCCATTGTGTGCTGAAATCTCCACAAAACCTGAACACTGAGATCGGATTGCCGCTGGCTCTTTCCCAGCTGGAGCCTCATCATACGGTCGCCGTGCTGGAGATGGCGATGCGCGGACGGGGTCAGATCGACTGGCTGACTGCCATCGCACGTCCCACCATTGGAGTGATTACTAACATCGGCTGGGCGCATCTGGAACTTCTCGGTTCGCGCGACAACATCGCTTTGGCGAAGTCGGAGATACTGTATCGGCTGCCCCCCGATGGCGTTGCCGTGCTCAACGCCGATGATGACTACTTCGAGTTCTGTCGGCGGCAGGCACCTTGCCCGGTGCTCACTTTCGGCTGGCGCTGCCCGGCTGCTGTGCGGGCGTCGAAAGTGCAACTGGACGGGGAAGGCAGGGCTGTGTGTGTGGTACGCTACGGACGTGAGCGGGCGCACCTGCACGTGCCGGTACCCGGGCAGCATCATCTGAGCAATGCGCTGGCGGCTCTTGCCGTGGCTGTCGCGCTGGGGGTTCCGCTGAAGGAAGCCGCGATTAGCCTCCAGCAGATGGAGGCAGTGGATCAGCGGATGCAGGTTCACCGCACGCCCAAACAGGTGACCGTGCTCGACGATACCTACAACGCGAACCCTGCATCCGTCAAAGCCGCTCTGCATACGCTGGAACATCTGGCGAACGGCAGCCGACGTGTGGTGGTGCTGGGCGACATGCTGGAACTCGGTGAGCAGGCGCCGCAACTGCACCGCGAGGTGGGACGGGAGGTGGCGCGTACCGGTGCTCAGATGTTGATTGCTGTGGGTGAGATGGCAGACGAGGTGACACAGGGCGCAAGCGAGAGCGGGAACCCACCCGCGTGCCTTGTGTACCCCGACAGCCGCAGCGCAGCCCATGATGTTGAACAGTGGCTCAAGCCGGGAGATGTGGTGCTGGTGAAGGGGTCGCGTGCCTTGCAGATGGAGCTGATCGTCAAAGCCATCTTCGAGGACTGCTGAAATGCTCTGGTTCTGGGTGGCGTTCGTGGTGGCGCTGGCGGTGGTGCTCGTGATGGGTGAGCCAGCGCTGCGCGCGCTGATTGCGGTCAAGGCAGGACAGGTCATTCGGGAAGATGCACCCCAGCGACACCAGAGCAAGGCGGGCACTCCCACCATGGGAGGTGTGCTGATTGTCACGGGGCTGGTTGTGGGGCTATTGTTGAGCCTTGGGGCGCAGACGGCATTCGCGACGCCCTTCATGACCCGAGCGTGGGACCCCGCAATCTTCTGCACGACGGTGCTGGCGTTCGCCGGTATCGGGTTGCTGGACGACTACCTGATCATCCGGCGCGGGAAAAACCTGGGGCTGAAAGCGCGACAGAAGTTGCTGATGCAGTTCCTCGTAGCAGCCGTTTTTGCAGCATACCTGTATCTTAACGCTGACCCTGGCAAGACCACCGTGCTCCAGCTCGGCGAGATGCGCTGGAACCTGAACGAGTGGTACTATCCGCTGGCGGCGCTGTTTATCGTGGCGTTGAGCAACGCAGTGAACCTGGCGGATGGACTGGACGGCTTGGCTGCTGGACTGTCGTTGATAGCGGCTTCGGCGCTGGGCAGTATCGCGGGCAAACTGGATGCTTCGTGGGTGTTGCAGGGCGCTGGCGCTTTGAGCGGAGCGTGCGCGGGGTTCCTGAACTACAATCGGTATCCGGCGCGAGTGTTCATGGGCGACACAGGTTCGCTGGCACTAGGGGCATCGCTGGCGCTGATCGCCATTTTCGCCAAGCTGGAGCTGATTGCCATGCTGGTGTTTCTGGTGTTCTGGGTGGAGATGCTGTCGGTGGTGTTGCAGGTGGTTTCGTTTCAGACGACCGGCAGGCGGATTTTTCGCATGTCGCCGCTGCATCACCACTTCGAGCTGCTGGGTGTTCACGAAACGCGCGTGGTGATGTTGTTCTGGGTTGCAGGCATCGTCAGCGGAGCACTTGGGTTCGTTCTTGCATGGCTGGTGGCATGAGCGCAAAAAGCTGGGAAGACAAACAGGTACTGGTGGTGGGTATTGGGCGAAGCGGGTACGATGTCGCCCGAGTCCTGCGCACCCTTCGAGCGGAGGTTACCGCCTGCGATGCGGGAGCACCTCCTCTGGCGGAACCGCTCGAAGCAATGGGCGTGCGCGTGCTGCGGCGCTGGCAGGGAGGATTGCCTGCAGGCTCGCACGAACTGGTGGTGACCAGCCCCGGAGTACCTGCCGAGAGCGCCATCCTTCAGGAAGCGGTGGCTCGGGGCTTAGAGGTCTGGTCCGAAGTGGAGTTCGCCTATCATCTCAGCAAGGCACCCATCATCGGAGTGACGGGCACCAACGGCAAGAGCACCACTGCGGCGCTAATCGCACACATTCTGGCGACAGCAGGCTATCCGGCGGTGCTGTGCGGGAACATCGCTGCGGAAGGCTACGAGCGCACACTGACCGCGGCTGCGTCTGAGGCACAGCCACACCACATTCTGGTGGCGGAGGTCAGCAGCTTTCAGCTGGAGTGGGTGCACCGGTTCCGCCCGAAGGTAGGGGTATGGACGACGCTTTCGGCGGATCACCTGAACCGCCATCGCTCCATGGAGGAGTATGGCGCTACGAAGGCGCGACTCTTGCGTCGGCAGACAGACGAGCACCTTGCCGTTGTTCCCGGTGACGACAGCGTGATACTTTCTCTGGTCAAAACACAGGCGCAAAAGTGCTACTTCTCACACCAGAAGTTGAACATTACTGGGCGGTACATCTTCGCGAGTACAGAGGGCGTATACCGGGGAGAGAGCGGCAACACCGAGCTGCTGGCATCTACCGAACGATACCGGCTTCTGGGCGAGCACAATCTGCGCAATCTGGCGGCGGCGGTTGCCGCATGTACCCCATGGAGCATGGCGCGCGAAAAGCTCGAGAAAGCGATAAGTACCTTCCAGCCCCTCCCGCACCGCATGGAACCGGTTGCAGAGGTTAACGGTGTGACGTATGTGAACAACTCTATGTGCACCAACCTGCACGCTCTGGAGGAGAGTCTGCGTTCCGTGCCGGTTCCGGCTGTCGTGATCGCAGGAGGCGTGGACAAGAGCCATAGCCCGTTTGGGCAGCTGGTTCCGCTGCTGCATGAGAAGGCGCGTGCGGTCGTGTTGATCGGCGCAGACGCAGAGCGTATCGAACGGCAGCTTCAGGATGCGGGTTGGGACAGGATACAGCGGGCAAGTACTCTGGAGGAGGCGGTGACCCAGGCTCGGGCGCTGGCTCAGCCGGGTGACTGGGTCATGCTGTCGCCGGGATGTGCGTCGTTTGATATGTTCTCGGACTTTCAGGAGAGAGGGCGCAGGTTTCGCGAGGTCGTGTCCGCGATGGGAGGACACTCATGAGCGAAGCGCGGACAGTGCAGGACGACAGGGCGCTGACGTGGCTGGTTGGCGTGCTGGTGTTCGTCGGTGTGGTCGCAGTTTACGACACCAGCCTTCCCAGAGGCGCGCTTTCCGAGTTCGTCATGCAAAGCCTGTGGGCACTTGTCGGGCTGGCGGCGTATGTTGTGGGGAGGCAGGTGCCCTCGAGGGTCTGGTATCGTCTCGCCCCGTTTCTGCTCGCTGCAGCGCTGGCGGGGATGCTGGTGGCAGCATCGGGACAGGCAGGCAAGGAGGTGAACGGGGCGCAGCGCTGGATACAGATAGTGCAGGTGGGTTCGAGGTCGGTGACGGTTCAGCCCGCCGAGATCGCTAAGGTGGCGCTCATTCTCTTTCTGGCAAGGGTTCTCAGCGCTGCCGACCTGCATGGCATCTGCGCGGACATTCGGCGTCGAAGATATCCCCTTCTGGCGCTTGCGGCTACGTTCGCGCCCGCGCTGGTGGCAGCTGAACTGCAGAAGGACCTGGGCACAGCGCTCATTTTTCTGGGCATCGGAGTGGGGATGTTGTTCACGGCAGGGTTGCCCCTGCGCCGGATTGCGTTGCTGGTGCTGACCGTTGCCGCTGTGGGCGCCTTTTTCATCACGCGCGAGTCGTACCGGATGCAGCGGGTCACCGCATTCATGGATCCGTTTGCCAACATCGACTCCATCGGCTTCCAGCTGGCACACTCACTGATGGCTATTGGCACGGGCGGTATCTGGGGAACCGGGCTGGGCTTGGGACGTGCGAAGGAGTTCCTGCCTGCGGCGGACACGGACTTCGTTTTCACCACGGTGGCTGAGGAGACGGGTGCGGTCGGCAGCATCATCGTGATTGGGCTACTCGCGCTGACCACGTGGCGGATTTTCCGGATCGCCCACCAGGCGCAGGCGATGTATCTGATGATGCTGGCGAGCGGCGTGGGGCTGATGATCGGGGTGCAGAGCCTGCTCAATCTCTACGTGGTCACAGGCGCCGTGCCGACGACTGGCGTGCCGCTGCCGTTCATCAGTCAGGGCGGTTCGTCGCTGGTGACGATGCTTTTCAGCGTCGGGCTTGTTCAGCGAGTGGCTCTTCAGCCAATGATCGGGCGCATGAAAGGGGACTCGGATGCGCGTGCTTCTGGTGGGAGGTGGAACAGGCGGACACCTGTTTCCCGCCGTGAGTATCGCCGAGGCGTTGCGTGACGCTGGCGTGGACGATATCGCCTTCGCCGGTCGCGAGGACGGGCTGGAGGGTCGGGTGGTGCCACCGCTTGGCTGGAAGTTCTACGGCATCCGCGCGCTGCCGCTCAGGCGCTCACTGGCTCCGTCGGCGTTCGGCGCGTTGCTGAGGACAGTTATTGTTGCCCGTCGTATGCTGAAGGAGTTCGCGCCCGATGTGGTGGTGGCTACAGGCGGCTACGTGGCTGCCGGTGTAGTGATGGCGAATGCTATTCGCCGCGGCAGGACCCTGCTGCACGAGCAGAACGCGATACCGGGACGTACGAACCTGTGGCTGTCGCGATGGGCGCGGCGCGTGTGCATCTCATTCGATGGCACGGTGCCCTATTTCCGAGGACGCCCGGTTGTGCATACCGGCTTGCCGGTGCGTCGGGAGTTGCTGCGGGCGCGGCTGGACCGCGATACCGCGTGTGAGGAACTTGGGCTGAGCGGTGCAGCACGGGTGTTGCTGGTGATTGGCGGTAGTCAGGGGGCGCGCGCGCTCAACCGCCTGACTCTGGAGATGCTACCCCGCCTTCGGGAGTTCGGGGTTCAGGTAATACATCAGGTGGGTCAGGCGAACGTGCCGGAGTTCGAGAACCAGCCGTGCACGCCGGATTACCGATGGGTCGCCTTCATGGACGCCAGTACGCTGGGGAGGGCATTGTCCGCAGCGGACCTGGTGCTATCGCGAGCCGGGGCGTCCACGCTGACGGAGATTGCTCTGTTCGGCAGGGCGGCAGTGCTGGTGCCGTATCCGTATGCTTACGCAAACCACCAGTGGCACAACGCGCAGGAGCTGGGTCGGCTGGGCGGGGCTCTGGTGTTTCGGGAAAGCAGTCTGCAGGCGTCCACTCTGCTGGAAGCCTTGATGAACCTGCTGAACGATGCGGACAGGCTGCAGGCGATGGGTGAGGCAAACAGACGCTGGAGTAAGGAAGACGCGGCACAGCGGGTGGTGGAGCAGGTGCTGGAGGTATTCAACGAGCCATGAGCGGCTACCGTGTCCATTTCGCTGGCATAGGCGGAATCGGCATGAGCGCGATTGCGCTGGTATTGCATCGGCGCGGATGGCAGGTTAGCGGGTGTGACCTGAAGCTAAATGCCCTCACGCAGAGGCTTCAGCAGCAGGGCATCCGTGTGGAGGTCGGGCACGACCCTGCTCATGTGCGCGGTTGCGATGTCTTCGTGTACACGGCGGCGGTTCACGAGGACAACCCGGAGCTGATGGAGGCGCGGCGGCTGGGCGTTCGCTTGCTGAGGCGCTCACAGGCGCTGGGCATGTTGCTGGAAGGGCACAGGGGTATCGCAATCACCGGCACACACGGGAAGACCACCACCACGGCGATGGTGGCGGCGATACTGGAGGCTGCTGGCGTGGACCCGCAGGTGCTGATTGGAGGGGAAGTTCGCCGCTACGGAGGCAATGTCCGACTTGGCGCCGGAGAGTACGTGGTGGTGGAAGCCTGCGAGGCGTACGACTCGTTTCTCGACCTTCACCCGACAGTGGCGGTGATTACGAATGTGGAGGCGGAGCATCTGGACTATTACCGTACCGAAGAGCGTATGATGTGCAGCTACCAGCAGTTTGTGTCGCAGGTCGACCCGACCGGGTTTGTGGTAACGTGGGGTGACGACTGGCGCAGTCTTGAGGTCTGCCGACACTCTCGGGCGCGCGTCGTGACATTTGGCTTTGGGGAGTACGTCGAGTACGTTTCGATACCCGGTGCTGAAGACGGCAGGTTCCATCTGGAAGCGTATGGCAGACGTTTGGGCGCGATCCACCTGCGGGTTCCCGGCAGGCACAATATGTTGAACGCCACCGCAGCGGCGGCTGCCGGACTGGAGCTGGGATTTCCCTTTGACGTGGTGCGTGAGGGGCTCGAGCGCTTCGAGGGCGTTCAGCGCCGGACGGAGTTTATCGGCTCGGCGGGTGGCGTGACCATCTTCGACGACTACGGTCACCATCCGACGGAAATTGAAGCGACGCTGAGCACCCTGCGCTCGAGGTTAAAGGGACGACTGGTGGTAGCCTTCCAGCCGCACCTGTACAGCCGGACGCGGGACTTCCTGCACCAGTTTGCGGAATCGCTGGCGAAGGGATGCGATGCGCTGGTGCTGGTGGATATCTATCCTGCCAGAGAGGAACCCATACCGGGTATCAGTTCAGCGCGGCTCGCGGAGGAGGTTCGCCGCGTGAAGTCCGATCTGCCTGTGGCGCTTGCGGAAACGCCTGAGCAGGCGGTGGATGTGCTGATACGAATGGTGTGGGAAGGAGACACCGTGTTGACGCTGGGTGCTGGCGAGCTGGACCGAACCGCGAAACTGCTGCTGGAGGAGCTGGAGAGCCGTGAAACGGCGTGAGAAGGTCCTCGTGTTGATGGGGGGTGACTCCACCGAGCGCGAGGTGTCGCTGTCTTCCGGGCGGCGCGTGGCGGAGGGACTGCGAGCGGCAGGCTACGAGGTGGTGGCGCTGGACGTGATATTCAGCCCGGCGGTTGCCCGTCAGCGTGCAGTGGATGCCAGCGCTTCGTGTGCTGTGGGGCTGGACGACTTCATTCAGCGCTTGAACGCGCACCAGCCGGACGTGGTGTTTATCGTTTTGCACGGCGCCCCGGGCGAGGACGGGCGGGTTCAGGCGGTTCTTGACCTGATGGGCATACCCTACACGGGTTCCGGAGTGCTGGCGAGTGCACTGGCACTGGACAAGGTGATGACGAAGCGCGTGGTGGAGGCAGCGGGGGTGCCTGTGGCGCCGGACCTGGTGTTGAACCGATGGGACGAGCCGGAGCGCTTTGTGCAAGCAATCGGGCGCAAACTGGGCTATCCGGTCATTATCAAACCCAACACACAAGGCTCAACCATTGGGGTGCAGCGCGTGAATGACGCGGGGCAACTGATGCCATCCCTGCAGGAGGCGTTTCGCTACGACGACTGTCTGCTTGTCGAACCGCTCATGAGCGGGGTGGAGCTGACCGTGCCCGTTGTCGGCAACCGGCAGGCGATAGCGTTGCCCATGATCGAGATTGTGCCCGCGGGCGGTTTCTACGATTATGAGGCGAAGTACACCCCGGGAGCTACGGACGAAATCATCCCGGCGCGAGTGCCCGAATGGGTGCACGAAGCCTGCGCCAGGCACGCCCTTGCGGTGCATCATGCGCTGGGCTGTCGGGGAATGTCGCGCTCCGATTTCATCTTCGACCGCGAGCGCATCGTCTTTCTGGAGGTGAATACCATACCGGGAATGACTCCCACAAGTCTGCTGCCACGCTCCGCCGAGGCGTACGGCTGGAGTTTCGAGCGTCTGGTGCATTACATTGTGCGGCTGGCGCTCGGGGAGGAAGCGGCATGAGCGCCCGAATTCAGTCTGCACGCAGCGCGTCTGCACAGCGACCGAGGCGTTCTTTCTGGCGTTCGCTGCGCTCTGTGCTCTGGTTTGCTCTGGCAGTGGAGGCTCTGCTGGCGCTGAGATTCAGCCCGGCGTTTGCCATCAGGGAGGTTCGGGTGGAGGGTATCCATCTGACCACGCCCGCGCAGGTGATACGGGTGGCAGGGATTGGCAACGGGAGCAACTGGGTGTTGCTTGGCAGGTCTCAGATTGCGGGCAGACTGGAGCGCCTGCCGACAGTGGCGGAGGCGGTGGTGTCGCACGGAATGCCGGGCAGGGTGCTGGTTCGGGTGTTTGAGCGCCAGCCGGTGGCACTGCTCTGCACGGGGGATGGCGCGTACTGGGTGGACGAGAGGGGCGTACCCTTCTGGCAACCCGAGGCAAAGAGCGTCCTGCCCGCCATACGAGTGGAGACGTCGTTGAAGGTGGTGATGGGAAGGGCAATCAACCACGACGGTGTTCAGAGTGCGCTGGAGATTCTGTGCCGATATCTTCCGAAGTATCCCCTGCCGGTGGCGGAAATCACCGTTGACCGTGAGGGCAATCTATGTTTAAATATGAGGGGCGGACTTCCCCACGTGCGAATAGGCGACGGTGCAGAACTCTCGCAAAAGATGGTGCGAACCGCCGAGCTGTGGTCTCATCCGCAGATTGTTCGGCAAGCGGAGTACTTCGACGTCAGCTGCGTCGACAAGCCGGTCTGGAAGCCACGGGCGACAGCAAAGGGGGCGATGTAGATGAATCTAAACGTATTTCTCTCCAGTATTCGAAACAATTCCTGGGTTATGCCGGTGACGGTGATGGCGCTCGTACTGGGCGCTTTACTGGCAATATCGCTGAAGACCCAGCAAAGCATCCGCTCGACGTCGCTGCCATCCAACCGCTTTTCGGGTCTCGCGGCAGCATATCGGGATCAGCAGGAGCAAATCAAACTGGCGAACGAGGAGATTCGCAAACTGCGCGAGCGCACCACTCAGTACGAGAACGAAATGGCAAGCGCCTCGGAGAAGGCGAAACTGCTGAACCAGTCCCTGCAGGAGGCGAAGTTTCTGGCTGGGTTGACGGAGGTGCGAGGACCAGGTGTGGAGGTCATTCTACAGGACAGCAAGAAGCGCCCGCCGGCCAACTCGCCGATCGATATCGAGAACTACATTGTCCATGACTCGGATTTGCAGAGGGTGGTCAACGAACTGCACGCGGCGGGAGCGGAAGCGGTGTCGATTAACGGTCAACGCATCATTGCTAACACGGCGATACGCTGTGTGGGACCGACCGTGCAGGTGAACGGTATTGCGCTGTCCTCGCCGTATGTGATTGCAGCGATCGGTGACCCGGACACACTGGTCAGTGCGCTGAACCTGCCTCAGGGGGTGCTGACGGACATTCAGGCGATTGACCCGGGCATGGTGAAAGTGGTGAAGAAAAACGAGATCATCATACTGGCGTACACTGGCAGCCTCGTTTTTCGCTACGCAAAGCCGGTGGGGACGACGCCTGGCAGCTCGTCGCAGGGAGAGGAGAACGTTTCCCAATGAACTGGCTACCTGTTGTCGCATTACTGGCAGGATTTCTGGTATTTTACTTCGTGCCGCTGGAGCTGCCCAGTGATTACGCGCCCTACCTGAGCCTGGCGACTTTGTCCGGACTGGATTCGATTTTGGGGGGAATCCGTGCAGGTATTGAGGGCAAGTTTCACGTAGATGTATTCATATCAGGTTTCATCTTCAACACACTGCTGGCAGCGTTGCTGGCGTACCTGGGCGACCAGATAGGGGTAGACCTCTTTCTGGCGGCGGTAGTCACCCTCGGTGGGCGGATGTTTTTGAACCTTTCTCTTATCCGCCGGTATTATCTGACTCAGTGGAGCATATCCCGGCAACGGGACACCGAGAGAACCTGAGACGGGAGTTCACTACTATGATTGCCGGACTGGATATCGGCACAACGAAGATTGCAGTGCTCATTGCGGATGTTACCGATGACATGCGGGTCAACATCATCGGGGTTGGGCTGACGCCATCCAAAGGGTTGCGCAAAGGAGCGGTTGTGGATATCGAGCAGGCGACCGAGTCCATCGTGCGGGCTGTCGAGCAGGCAGAGCACATGGCGGGGCGGCGCATCGAGTCGGTATACGTGGGTGTGACGGGCGAGCATCTCCGCTCGCTGAACTCGAAGGGCATGATTGCGGTGACCTCCCCGACCCGCGAAATCTCGCGTGAAGATGTGGAGCGCGTGATGGAGAGTTCGCGCACGGTGGTGTTGACGCCTGACCGCGAGATTATCCATGCGATTCCGCGAGGCTACGTGGTGGATGGACAGAACGGCATCCGGCATCCCGAAGGAATGAGTGGCTCCCGTCTGGAGGTGGAAACGCACATCGTCCACGGTAGCACCACGTTTCTGCAGAACATTACCAAGTGTGTTGCGCGCGCACAACTGCAACTGAACGAGCTGGTAGTGGAACCGATAGCCACTGCGGAGGCAGTGTTGACGGAAGCGGAGCGCAATCTCGGGGTGGCTCTGGCTGACATCGGTGGAGGAACCACCGACGTAGCGGTTTTCACCGACGGTGAGATATACTATACGGGAGTCATCCCTATCGGCGGCAACCACGTCACCAACGACATCTCGATGGGGTTGCGCACGCCCCCTGAAGAGAGTGAGCGTGTCAAGCTGCAGTATGCCTGTGCGTTGAGGGACCTGGTTGGCGAGAACGAAGTAGTGCCTCATCGCCCGATGGGTAGCACCGAAGAGCGGAAGGTTCCTGCCCGTGTGCTGACGGAGATTGTGGAACCGCGAATGCGCGAGCTTTTTGAGCTGGTGTACGAGGAGATTAAGAAGTCGGGAACCGCTGGTATGCTGCCCGGCGGGCTGGTTCTGAGTGGGGGCGGCAGTCTGATGCGCGGTGTGGCGGAGCTGGCGCGCGAGGCTACCGACATGCCGGTTCGTGTAGGCATGCCGATGAATGTCGGCGGGCTGGCTGACAAGGTGAGCAGTCCGGTGTTTGCCACCGGTGTGGGGCTTCTGGTTTACGGGATGAAACGTTCCTACTCCTTCAGCGAGGACCGTCACCGGCCGTTCTGGCGCAGGATGGTGGACCGGTTTCAGCGCTGGCTGTCGCGTTACGCAAAGTAACCTAAATTTGACATAGGGGGCTAATACTAATGGCTGGCGTACGACAGTATGCTCAGATTAAGGTCATCGGCATCGGTGGGGGCGGCACCAACGCCGTGAACCGCATGATTGAGGCGGGTTTAGTTGGTGTGGATTTTTGTGCCATGAACACCGATGTGCAGGTACTGGAGATTTCGGCAGCGGAGCGGAAGGTGCAGCTGGGCGAGAACCTCACCCGGGGACTGGGGGCGGGCGGTAATCCGCATATCGGACGCAGCGCCGCCGAGGAGAGCAAAAACGAAATCATGAAGGCGCTGGAAGGGGCGGACATGGTGTTCATCACCGCAGGCATGGGCGGTGGTACGGGCACCGGGGCAGCGCCTGTCGTGGCGCAGCTGGCGAAAGAGATGGGCGCCCTCGCTGTTGCTGTGGTAACGAAGCCTTTCAACTTCGAGGGTCCACGTCGGATGCAGATTGCAGAGGAGGGGGTAGCCAACCTGCGCGAGCATGTGGACACACTCATCGTCATTCCCAACGAACGCCTGTTGAACGTGGTGGAGAAACGCACTACTCTGGTGGAAGCCTTCCGCGCCGCCGACGATATCCTGCGGCAGGGCGTGCAGGGCATTTCCGACATTATCACCATACCCGGCTTGATCAACGTAGACTTCGCGGATGTCAAGACCATCATGTCCAATGCCGGACCGGCGCTGATGGGCATCGGGCATGGTAGTGGCGAGCACCGCGCCCGTGAAGCCGCCGAGGGCGCAACGAACAGCCCGCTTCTGGAGACCTCTATCGATGGGGCTCAGCGTGTGCTCATCAACGTCACGAGCGGTCCCGACATGACCCTGCAGGAACTGAGCGAAGCGGCAGCGGTGATCCAGAGCCTTTGCGACCTGGAGACCGCCCACATCATCTACGGACACGTGGTGGACCCGAAGCTGGAGGGCGAGGTCAAAATCACCGTTCTGGCAGCGGGTCTACCAGCATCGTCGCAGGGCAGTCTTGCCGAGCGCCCCGCCCAGCGTGCAGAGCCAGTGCGTCGGGCGGAACCTGTCGGAGAGCGCCTTCCGGGAGCGCCAACCCGTCCTGCAGAGCGCACTCCGGCATCCTCCGCTCCGGAGCGTCAGCCGCAGCAGGCGCCCACCGACAGCACCGACTACGACATCCCAACATTCCTGCGCCGGCGCAATTGACGCCGCCGGGTTCAGGCTCCCTGAATGACAGGGCGAGGCGATGCTCCTCGCCCTGTTTCTACACCCCTGCGATGATGCGGTCGATGCGGTACGCGACATCCCTGAGGTAAGCCGCGTCGCCGCCCCCGAGTTCGGCGGTCAGAAAGCCCCTGTAGCCAATCTCGTCCAGTGCCCTGCGCACTTCGCGCCAGTTCACGTCGCCCTCCAGCAGGTTCACAAACTGGCGGGTATTGCGTTTGAAATCCTTCAGGTGCACCCGCTGAATGCGTCTGCCCAGCGTGCGTATCCAGTCCTCGGACCATCCAAACGCCAGCACGTTGCCCACGTCAAAGTATGCCCTCACGAACGGGCTCCGAAACTCGTCCACATACCGCGCGAACTCGAGCGGGCTCAGCAGGAAGTTGTTCCACACGTTCTCTACTGCGATCACCACTTTCAGCTTTTCTGCCAGCGGTATCAGTTTGCGAATAGCCTGCTGGGAGCGGGTGTACGCATCCGCGTAACGGGTGCTTTCGTTCACAATAGCCGGCACCAGCAGCACGGTGTCTGCCCCGAGTTCTCGGGCGCAGTGCAATGCCGACTGCACGTCCGCAATCCCCTTTTCCACCACGCGCGGGTCGCTGCTGGATAGGGGAGCGTGCCAGCCCCCATAGATGATCGAGTGGATCGGCACACCACTCGCCTCCGAGGCTGCGCGCATCTTCCGAATCTCTTCCGGGTCGCTGGTGGGGGGAACCTCGATGCCGTCGAAACCCACTTCTGCTGCCAGCTTGAATCGCTCGACATAGCCGAGATTGCCCGGTAACATCGAGAACACCAGCGCCTTCTTCAACGTGCCCTGCATTGCCACTATCCTCCTCGTCCTGCAGTCGTAGGTGCTCTTCCATGCCGAACCGCTCGAATCCTGCGACCGCGGGGCGCAGGAAATGAACCCGTCAGAGGGAATGTATGGGTGATGTTTGACGAAACGGGCGACAGGGCTTCTCTCAAGGAGTGACAGCGATGCCGCAGGTGCTGTCGATGGGTGAATTGCTGGTGGAGGTAATGCGTCCGGGGGTGGACGAACCTCTGGACAGGCAGGGCACTTTTGTGGGACCTTTCCCCAGTGGCGCACCAGCCATATTTATCGATGCGGTAGCGCGACTGGGCGTCTCGTGCGGGTTTGTCGGTGTGGTGGGCGATGATCCCTTTGGGCGGTGCGTGCTGAACAGACTGACGCGGGACGGAGTGGATGTGCGGCACGTTCGATTGGTATCGCATCGAACCACCGGAATCGCATTTGTCGCGTATCGCTCGGACGGTTCACGCCAGTTTGTTTTCCACCTTCCGCAGTCGGCGGCGGCTTTGCTGTCGCCGGACGATGTGCGCAAAGAGTATCTGGAGGGGGTGCGTGCACTGCACATCACGGGGTCGGCACTGGCGATAAGCGACAGCGCGCGCGAGGCTTGCTACCGCGCGGTAAGGCTGTGTAAACAGCGTGGGGGGATGGTGAGTTTCGACCCCAACGTCCGACCGGAGCTGCTCGGTGTGGAAGCGGTGCAGGCGCTGTGCGAACCCGTTCTGGCGAGTTGCGATGTTCTCCTGCCCAGCGGCGCGGAGGCAACCATGCTGAGTGGCGACACCGATGAGGAGACTGCCTGTCAGAAGCTGGTGGCGTCGGGCATACCCATCGTGGTGCTGAAGCGCGGCGCTCAGGGGTGCTCGGTCTTCACCGACCAGCTTCGAGCCGAGGTACCCGCCTATCCCGTGAACGAGGTGGACCCGACCGGCGCAGGTGACGCCTTCGCGGGCGGTTTCGTGGTGGCGCTGTTACGGGGTATGTCGGTGCAAGAGGCGGCGCGGTTCGCAAGCGCCGTAGGCGCGATGGCGGTGACGAGGCAGGGACCCATGGAAGGACTACCCACCTTGTCGCAGCTGGAGTCCTTCCTGTGCTCGCGGTGAGGAGGCAACATGAGCGAAAGCTTGAAACAGGCGCTGAATCGCCAACGGCAGGCGGGTCAAGCGCTCCTCGCAACCAACTTCTACAACGCCGAAACGCTGCTGGCGGTGCTGAGGGCGGCTCAGCGGGCTGGTTCCGCGCTGATCCTGCAGACGTCGCCTTCCACCATCTCCTATCTGGGCTTACGAACTGCAGCGGCGATGGCTCGGGCTGCGGCGCGGGAGCTGGGCGTACAGGCGTGGCTTCATCTCGACCACGCACGCGATATCGGACTGATAGCCCGCTGTATCGAGGCTGGTTACGACTCGGTGATGGTAGATGCCAGCAGCGAGCCGTTTGAAGAGAACGTCCGCGTCACGCGCGAGGTGGTGTCTTTAGCGCGAGCACATGGCGTGCTCGTCGAGGCGGAGCTGGGGTACATTCCCAAACTGGGCGAGCGCGAAGCGGAGCAGTTCGAGATGACCTCCCCCGAGCAGGCGGAGAGCTTTGTGGCTGAGACAGGTGCAGACCTGCTGGCAGTGGCGATCGGCAACGCTCACGGTTTCTACCAACGCGAGCCGCGATTGGACATGGATCGCCTTACTGCTATCCGGCAGCAAACAGGGGCGTTTCTGGTATTGCACGGCGCTTCGGGCATTCCCGATGAACAGTGGCGCCAGGCAGTGAGAGGCGGCATCGTGAAGGTGAACTTTGCCACCGAGATCAAGGATACCCTCATGGTGCATCTGCGCACGGCGCTACAGTCGTCAGACAGCATCGACCTGCGCACGGTGTTTCCGCCAGCGATGGACGCAGTGACACAGCTGGTGCTGAGCAAACTGGCGCTGTGCGCGGGGCAGGAAAACGCGCCACACTCGATGAAATAGAGACCTGCAGAGTGATGAAGACGGACAGCTTTCCCCTTTTTCCGCGCACTTTCGCACTGCTAAGTCGTTCTGCGCTGGCACATAACGTGCGGTGGCTTCGCGAGCGCCTTCCGGCGCGCACGCGGTTGCTCGCGGTCGTCAAGGCAAACGCCTACGGACACGGCGTCGGGGTGGTGGGTCCGGAGCTGGAGCGTCTCGGCGTGGACGCACTGGGCGTAGCAGCCACTGCCGAAGCGGCGGAGTTGCGTCATGCCGGAGTGTCCGCTCCGCTGTATCTGCTAAGCCCGGTGCTGGCGGAGGAGGCGTCACGAATCGTTGAGGCGGACGCGGTGTGCCTCCTGCAGGACGTCGAGTTCGCGAGGGCGTTGTCAGCCGAAGCCGTCTCGCGTGGTGTGGAACTATCGGTTCATCTGAAGGTGGATGTGGGCATGAGCCGGTTCGGCGTTCCACCGGGTCGGGCGGAAGAGGTGGCAGCGGTTGTGGACGCAATGTCGGGACTGCACCTTGCCGGTATCGTCACGCACTTCCCCTGCGCCGACTCCAATCCAGAGCTGACCCGCCAGCAGTGGCAGCTCTTCGCAAAGGTCGCCGAGCGGGTGATGAAGCGACTTGGGCGACCGCTCATCCGCCACGCGGCTGCTAGCGCCGGGCTTCTATCGGTGCCCGAGTCTGCCTCGGACATGGTGCGCTGTGGCGTGCTTGTGTACGGGGTGGCGCCATCGGGTAATAACCCTGCAGCACTCGGCTTGAAACCTGTGCTCTCCCTGCATACCAGGGTGGTGGCGCTTCGGCGGGTGCCTACCGGCACTCGTGTGGGTTACGGGGGAACCTTCACGGCACGGCGCGAGACGCTGGTGGCGACCCTGCCCGTCGGCTACGGCGACGGCTACCTGCGCGCGCTTGGCAACCGGGCACAGGTACTCTTGCGCTGCAGGCGTGTGCCCGTCATCGGGCGCGTGTGTATGGATCAGATGATGATCGATGCGACGGATACCGGTGCCGAAGTGGGGGACCTCGTGACGCTTATCGGCAGGCAGGGCGACGAAGAGATTACAGTCAACGAGATTGCTCGCTGGCTGGATACCACACCGCATGAGGTTACCACACTGCTGTCTGTTCGTGTTCACCGAATGCTGGTAGATTAGGAGCTCGGGTCCAGCCACCTGCCATCCTGCTTCAACAGGCGGATGAGCTCCTCCACACCTCGCTCCTGAGGGATGTTGTCTTTGACCAGCTCACGTCCGCGGTAGAGGGCGATCTTGCCCGCCGCTCTGCCCACGTAGCCGTAGTCGGCGTCCGCCATCTCGCCCGGTCCGTTCACGATACAGCCCATCACCGCGATGTCCAGTCCCTTCAGGTGGCGCGTGGCTTCGCGTACCTCGTTCAGCACGGTGGGCAGGTCAAACTTCGTGCGACCACACGACGGGCAGGCGATATACTCCACCTGCGTTTTGCGCAGCCCGAGCGCCTGCAGGATGTCGTAGCACACCGGTATCTCGTTCACGGGGTCCTCCGCCAATGACACCCGGATGGTGTCGCCGATGCCTTCCGCCAGCAGAGTGGCGATACCGGCAGTGCTCTTGATGCGAGCGTAGATGCCGTCTCCTGCCTCGGTGACACCAAGGTGGATGGGGTAATCGCGACCGGTTTCCTCCAGACGCTTCGCCAGCAGTCGGTTCGCTGCGAGCATAATGGGCACGCGGCTCGCCTTCAGGGAGATCACGAGGTCGCGGTACTCGTATTTCTCGCAAATTCCCACATACTCCATCGCGGACTGCACCATGCCTTCCGGAGTGTCGCCGTAGGTGACAAGCATCCGCTCGCTGAGGCTACCGTGGTTGACGCCAATGCGCATGGCAATACCGCGCTTTTTGCACGTCTCGATGACGGGGTAAAGCGCCTCTTCGATCGCCTGGCGCTCCTGCTCGTGCTCTTCGGGGCTGTAGTCCTCTGCACGCTGGCGGGGCTTGCGCCACACGAACAGCCCAGGGTTGATGCGCACCTTGTCCACGTATTGCGCCACTTCTATGGCGATGTCGCTACCCTGATGATGCACGTCCGCTACCAGCGGCACGCGATAGCCCTTCTTCTCCAGCAGGTTCCGTATCTCGCCGATACACTGTGCTTCCCGCAGATTGGGAGCCGTCACGCGAACGATCTCCGCCCCAGCATCCCACAGCTGCATCACCTGCCCGGCGGCGCGTTCCACGTCACTCGTTGGTGCGGTAATCATGGACTGTACGACGATGGGATGTCCTCCGCCAATGGTGATGGCTCCCACACGCACCGGGCGGGTCTTGCGACGGGGATATTCTATCTGCAACATAGTCACCTGTCCGTGTCCGAGTCGAGGTTCTGTAGTATTGTAGCACCTGAAGGCTGCAAAAAACAACGGCGGGAGCAGCGCTCCCGCCGGATGGGGTGTGTCAATCGCTATTAGAAGCGCGCACCCAGAGACACGGCGAAGCCGTTGTGCTCGTTACCGGTGCCGGTCAAGCCGATGTAGCGGGCGTCGATGAACAGCTTCACTCCGCTTCCCTGTCCCATCGAGATGTCATAGCCCAGCCCGACCGTGTAGGCGAAGCCGGTCTTGGTGTCGCCGCTTACCGGACGCTTGGCGAAGCCGATGCCAACGCCTGCGACGTAGCTCAAGCCGCTGCCGACCTTGCCCCAGTAGTTGACGAGCACCGGGATATTGTACACGTCGCCCGAGCCGTAGTAGTCTACGCTAACGCCCAGGTCAGCGGCATAGCCCTCGCTGATCGCCAGATCGCGCTGCAGGACATAGTCCACACCGGCAGCCAGCCAGGTGTTAGCCTCGTCGCGGGAGATGGACTTGCTGGGGAAGAAGGCGCCGATGCGCACACGGAGGTTGTTACCCGTTGTTTCCTCACCCCACTGTGCGAACGCCGGCACTGCCCAAACCGCCAGCACCGCTACCGCCACGAAAACGAGCCAGAGTCGTTTCATGCGAAAGCACCTCCTCGTTGTCTTTACAGGTTGTTTGTATTATAGCCTCTTCGCGCAGGGAATGCAACACTCCTGCACACTCGGCTACCTTAAAGACCGGATAACGGCGCCAGCAGTTTCGCTGTTTTCTGGGCTACCAGCTCCTCCGCAAATCGCATCGCGTCGTCACGCGCCACAGTCGCGCTGACCAGTGCCTCACAGCCAAGCACCTCCCAGCGGTTCAGCAGGGTGGGGTCACCGACGAACTCACCGCAGATGACCAGCACAGGCACCCGATGCCGTCGGCAGACACGCAGCACGCGCAGGAGCAGCTTGCCATGCAGGGTCGTCTCGTCCACACGACCTTCGCCTGTGATGACCAGATCGGCGGTGCGGAGCGCCTGTTCGAAACCCACCGCCTGCATCACATACTCCGCCCCCGACACGAGGCGCGCGTGCCGAAAGTGCGCCAGCAGACCAAACGCCAGTCCTCCTGCCGCTCCGGCACCCGGCACTCTGGAAAGCTTTCTGCCTGTCGCCCGATGCACGGAAATTGCCCAGCGCCAGAGGGCGCGGTCCATCTCCGGGAGCATCTCCACAGTGGCGCCTTTCTGCGGAGCGAAAACCCTCGTCGCGCCACGCTTGCCCAGCAAGGGGTTGCGTACATCGGCGGCTATCAGCACCTCGACTCCCTCCAGGCAGCACGGCGAAGGGACAACGCGGTGCAGACCCAGAAGCCCTGAGTTGCCTGCGGAAATCGGCGCGCCGTCTCTCTCCAGCAGGCGCCAGCCCAGTGCCGCCAGTGCCCCCGAGCCACCGTCGTTGGTCGCACTGCCTCCCAGCCCGATAACGAGGCGCTGCACGCCGCGCTGAAGCAGGTGCGCGATCATCTCGCCGACGCCAAATGTGGTTGTGCGGCGCGGGTCGCGCTCCTCAGGACGCAACTGCACCAGACCGCAGACTTGCGCTATCTCCACAAAGCCCGTTGTGCCGTCCGGGGTCAGCCCAAATGGTGCTTCATGCAGTCTGCCGAGGGCGTCGTGCACGACGTGGGTCGACATCTGGCAGACGCCAGCCCGCGCCAAACACTTCAGCATACCGTCACCACCGTCCGCCAGCGGCATGAACAGGGTGTGCGCCTCAGGCAACACGCGGCGCACGCCATGCTCCATCGCCTCCGCTGCCTGCACCGGGTCCAGACTGCCCTTGAAAGCGGTGGGGGCAAGCACTATCTTGCGGATGCCTCGCATCGGTATATCACCCAGCGACCGTCTTCCCGCTCCTTGACCAGCCTGCATGGCAGGTCTGACGGAGGCGGATTGCGTTTTTCTGCCAGAATATACACGCGCGATAACGTGCCCATCGCCTCCAGCAGCTGCTCGCGGTTACCGGGTTCGGCGATCTGTGCAGGGTGTCCCATGACAAACCGCAGGCTGGGCCGGCTCGGCTCGAAAGCGTACACCAGCACGTGCTCGCCGCGCTGCAGCTCGGGTATCAGCGCATAGCCCAACCGATGCAGGGGAGCGATGTCGTAGCTATTCCAGCGCGGCAAGCCATCGTGACCAATCAGGAAGGCAAACAACAGCCCGAACAGAAGAGCAGTACCCACCACCCGGGGAGTGGAGGACCACCGAGCAAACATGAATACCACACTGAGCACGAACAGCCCAGCCAGCATCAGAGCAAAAGGCGCCATGTGGGCTACCGCCTGCGTCACCTCGGTGGGTACCGGTTTGCCCATCAGCGTGGCAATCGGTGACTGTCGCCACTGCCAGCCCACCACGCCAGCCAATGCAAATACAGCGCCCAGCAACAGAGCCGTGAAGCCCATCAGCGCTGCCTCGGCGGGGCGCAGCCCACTGCGCACCGTCCACAGGGATTGTAGCCTGACCGCCACCAGCAGGCATAGGGCGGGCACTGCGGGCAGAACGTAGCCGGGCAGTTTGGATTTGCTGAGTGAGAAGAAGACCATCACCACCGCCGCCCAGAACGCCCACATCGCCCAGGCGCAGCAAAGCTTCTCCCTGTCGCAACGCCAGCCACTCAGCGACTGCCATCCGATAATGGGTACAAATGCGCTCCACGGGTACATGCCAGCCAGCAACAGGGGAATGTAGTACCAGAACGGCGCCACATGCCCGAACTCCTGACCGAGAAAACGCCGGACATGGTGCCGGATGATGTATTCCCGGACGAACTGATCGCCTGACGTCTGCCAGACGGCAATATGCCACGGCAGAACGATAAGCAGATACACGCCCAGCGCCGGAAGCCACGGGATGCGCCGCAACTCCGTCCAGTCGCGCCTCAAGGCTATCCACAGCACCAGAGCGCCCCCGGGAAGCAACAAGCCAATCAGCCCCTTGGTCATGGTCGCAAAGCCGGCACCAGCCGCCATCAGCAGATACCAGCGCCTGTCGCGCGTGTAGCCCTCGATCCAGCCGATGACTGCCAGCGTCAGCCACAGGGTGAGCAGGCTATCCATGATTGCCTGTCGGGCAAGCCCCATGGTGAGTGGGCACAGCGGGTAAACAAGCAGCGCCAGCCAACCTATCCGCTCGAGCCCTCGGCTCTTCGCCCAGCGCCACAATAGCCACGCCGTGAGAGCGGCAGCCAGCGCGGAGGGAAAGCGAGCAGCCAGCGGCGTGAACCCGAACACCTTCATGCTGAGAGCCTGCAGCCAGTAGGTGAGCGGGGGCTTGTCGAAGAAGGCACCGGTGCCCACGCGCGGCACCAGCCAATCGCCGGACTCCACCATCTGCCGGGCGGCGGTGGCGTAGAGTCCCTCGTCGAGGTCGAACAGCCCAGCCGCCCCCAGCCCGAAGAAACAACCCAGCACAATGGCGATGACCGGCAATCCGACGGGCAGGAGGGTAGCGAGCGGTAATCTGGTCGCGCGCGTCTTCATCCCGCGTTAGATTACCTGAGGAAGGCGTCTGTTCCTGCCAGCGGGGGTTACGCGCGGATTTGCCTGTGGTTAGATGTGGGGAGGGGAAGCGAGGGAGATTGCTTTGTCGCTTCGCTCCTCGCAATGACACGACAGGCAGTGTGTCATTGCGAGCCTGCCTTCAGTCAGGCGAAGCAATCCCCCACGACCTGCGGGTTGCGAAAGGGGATTGCTTCGTCGCTTCGCTCCTCACAATGACACACGACTCACGGGAGGTGAAGGAGATTGCTTTGTCGCTTCGCTCCTCGCAATGACACACGACTCACGGGAGGTGAAGGAGATTGCTTTGTCGCTTCGCTCCTCGCAATGACAC
>OGCI01000494.1_pt1 | contig 45099 bp, 37 predicted proteins | sample 1570021 | NCBI WGS metagenome assembly OGCI01 (sample SAMN06264664, study PRJEB24512) | hot springs metagenome | isolation source: Hot spring water | place: South Africa: Tshipise | collected 2015-06-21
GTGTGGTTTTGTGTTTTGGCATAAACCAAACTTACACGATCACGCTCTCTTCGTCAACTATTCATGCACCAACGCCACAACAGACTATGACGTAAAGGATAAGAGTGTAAGGCGGCAAATTCGCAGTGTTACAAATCCTATGAGGGGCAACGTGTGGCTCGAGAATTTTCGGCTTTGTCAACGGCGAGCTCATCCCGCATCTCAAATCCAGCCGGGAAGTCGATCCCCAAGCAGCGCGGTAGTGTTCCCGGTTGATCGTTCTCGACGAATACATCACGAACCAAACTAGCAAGCAGCGCCCGCAAACAGGGAGCGAGCACACAAGCAACCGATCTCCCGGCGTAGCGCCGTCCTTCAACGCGCCGAGATCGGGCGTCTTGGGAGCCCGCTAACGCTCCATTTCCCTCACGTCACCGAGTACAACTCCCGCCTCTTCCTGATTCCCAGGCATCTTTTCCGCCATGTCGCTTAGCCGCAGCGATTGGACTGTGTTCACATCGCTTTGACCCTCTTGGCGCCCTTCTCGAGCAGGGCTTCCCCACCCAAAAGATAGCGCAGAAATCCCTCAAAGTTGATATACTTGTCCACGGAAGCCTCCTATTGGGTATTTGATTGGAAGGTTACGCAATATAGCGGCTTCCATTTTGGCAATACTCTGTTCGGACTTTTGTCCGAAGGCCAGCCGCAACGCTGGACTTGTTCAACCGGTACACTTAACTTATCGTCTCACCGCTCTCATACTTGGAGGTAGCATGAGCGACATCATTGTCATGTATAGTGCAAGCTGGTGCCCCGACACACGTCGCGCACGCGCCTTTCTGGACGAGTATCACATCCCGTACCAGAACATCGATCTGGATGAACATCCCGAATACGTGGAATTCGTGAAGAGCGTCAACAACGGCAAACGCGTTATTCCGACCTTGGTCTTTCCCGATGGCACTATTTTGAGCGAGCCATCCAACCAGCAACTTGCAGAAAAACTAGGGATCGCCCTTGAGCCCTAACCGTTTGCTGAAGGACGTCTTTCCCTTCCACACCTTCCTGATAGCAGCATATCCTTCGCTAATCTTAGTGGAGAACATCCGCCTGGGAGAGTTCTCCCTGCTGCGCCGTCGAGTCCCGTTGGGGGCGTGGTCGGCGATCGGCGTGGGTGGGAGATGGCTGATTTGGCACCGCTCGCTCTCGTCAGCAAATTTAACGTCTGGGCGGATCTGGTAGCTTTGGTGCTGGCGATCACGCCCGTAGTCCAGATCGCGATACCGACAGTGCGCAAAGCGTTCTGGAGAATCTGCCAATCGCCGAGCAACCTCCCGAGAGCCGTTCTGTCCCTGAGATTCGACCGGATGATGTTGATACCATCCTCAATGCTCATGGCCGGCCCGCTGTGATCGCCCGATACGACGACTACACAATAGCCGTGAATTCATCGAAGGGTTGCACCAACTCGGCTTTCACCTGACCAAATGCAGCCAGACCGATTACTCCCTGACGTTGCTCTCGCTGGCTTCATCCCTCAACTACTCTCGGCCGTCGCCCGAAGCGCGATCCGTCGCTTCCTCGAGGCGCGCGGCTGTCGGACAGTGGCATTTGCCGCCGGCTTCCGCGTGACCGAGCGGACCGACGCCGATGAATTACAATCCCCCTCCAAGTCGGCATGAACTTCACGTCTTACGAATTTTTGCTCTTTTTCCTGATCGTCTTCTCCCTATACTGGCTGGCGCCTCAGCGGACGTTCCAAAACGGCATCCTGCCGGCCGGCTGGACCGCCAGCGTGATCTTGCCGGTAGGGCTATCGTTCTTCACGTTGAAGAAACTGGCCTATATCCTAGACGTGTCTCAAGGCGCGCTACGACCAACATATCATCTGCTGGAGTTTGCGCTTTTCGTCGCTTTTTTCCCCAAATCACGGCCGGCCCAATCGATCGGGCGCAAAAGCTTCTGCCACAATTCCAATCGGCGCGCCGCTGGCGGATGGAGACTACGCTCACCTACCGACCATCACCCCCTCCCATTTTGACGATCCCTTGCACCTGAACCCGGCAGGAGGAGCGATCTTCACCCGCCTGTTGGCTGACGACCTGAGGCGCTCCTTGGGCCGGCGCTAGCTGCTATCGCGTCTGACGGCAGGGATCGGCGTTGAGGCGGATCGCAGGAGGTTGGCCAAAGGCCTCATAGACAGGAAGCCCATCCCATTCCGGTGGAAGGGGTAGACCGAGGGCATAAGCGGCTGTGGCAGCTGTGTCGATCACGTGAATTGGGGTGCGCAACGGCCCAGGGCGAACGCCTGGTCCCACTATCACCCAGGGAATAGTGGTTTCGCCTGGCGAGTCGCCGCCGTGAGTGTAGCCGATTCCGCCGTGATCGGCCGTGACCAGGATCAAGGTGGTTGAGCGCCATGGACTCTCGTCTAGAGCGCGCAGCATCTCGCCCAGCGCTCGGTCGGCGCGACGGAAAGCAGCCAATTGTGGAGCGCTCAGCCATCCCCACTCGTGACCGGCGCGATCGCCTTCATAGAAGTGAACCAGCATCAGGCCAAAACCCTTTTTGATCTCAGCCGCTGCCAGGACGCCTAGGGTAGAGTCCGATTCGCGGACGACGAACGTCTCGGTGCTTTCCGGTTCGGTGAGGTGGCGCAATTTCTGCTTGCTCACCAGCATCACTGTGCGCAGGCCGGCTAGCCGTGCCAGGTCAAACAGGTCGGTGCCCATGGCATAGCCATTTTGGGGAACATACTCGTTCCAGTAGACGCCGTGTCGGGCCGGGCACATGCCGCTGACCATCGAGGCGTAGGCCGGCAGAGTGGTGCTGGGCAAGACAGTTTGCGCCCCGAGATGATAAGCGCCGACCTGCATCAAGCGCAGAACATTTTCCATCGGCGCCACATCAATCGCGTCGGGGCGCAATCCATCGAAGCTGACGATTAGGACGCGCTCCACCGGCGGGTGCAGCACCGGGGTAGGGGTAGGAGAAGCCGTCGGCAGAGGCAGGGGCGAGGGGGTTGGTTTTAGGGAAGGAGGAGGCGGCGGAGGAGAGGCAGAGAGCGAATCGGACAGAGATGACGACGCCACCGCCGGCGCGCAAGCGCTCAACGCAACGAACACCAGGAGCAGGACGACCCGCTTCACGGCTAGCCCTGACCGAAGACCAAGCTCATTTCAGCATCGGCATCTTGATGCCGTGTCGCTTGGCCGCTTCAATGGCGATCTGATAGCCGGCATCGGCATGGCGGACGATGCCCAGGCCTGGATCGGTGGTCAGGACGCGCTCCAGGCGACGGGCGGCCTCAGGAGTGCCATCAGCCACGATCACTTGGCCAGCATGCTGCGAGTAGCCGATCCCCACTCCGCCGCCGTGATGGAAGGCCACCCAGGTCGCGCCTCCCACGGCGTTGAGCAGGGCGTTGAGGATCGGCCAGTCAGAGATGGCGTCGGAGCCATCTTGCATGGCTTCGGTCTCGCGATTGGGCGAGGCGACTGAGCCGGCGTCGAGATGGTCACGACCGATGACGATCGGCGCTTTGAGCTCTCCCTTAGCGACCATTTCGTTGAACTTCAAGCCGGCCTTCACCCGCTCACCGTATCCCAACCAGCAGATTCGGGCGGGTAGGCCCTGGAAAGGAACCTTCTGGCGTGCCATAGTCAACCAACGGCGCAGATGATCATCTTCGGGAAAGAGGTCCATCACCGCCTGGTCGGTCTTGTAGATATCTTCGGGATCGCCGGAAAGGGCTACCCAGCGGAAGGGGCCCTTTCCCTCGCAGAACAAGGGACGGATGTAGGCCGGCACAAAGCCAGGAAACTCAAAGGCATCGGTCACGCCATAGTTATAGGCCTGCTGGCGGATGTTATTGCCGTAGTCAAACACTTCGGCCCCGGCCCGTTGGAAGGCCAGCATGGCTTCCACATGTTTGGCCATGGATTCGAGCGCCATGCGCTTATAACGTTCGGGGTCGATCTTGCGCAGTTCATTCGCTGCGGCAACCGACAGGCCGGAGGGCACGTACATCAAGGCATCGTGAGCTGAAGTTTGATCGGTCACCACATCGGGGATAACGTTGCGCAGGGCTAACTCGCTGTACACATCGGCGGCATTGCCGATCAGGCCGATGGATTTAGGAACCTGCTGTTTGAGGGCTTCTTCCACCAGGGTCATCGCCTCCTCAAGATTATCCACCACGGTATCCACATAGCCGATGGCCCGCCGTCGTTCGGCGCGCTCGGCATCGACTTCAACGATCAAGCCTACGCCTTCGTTCATCGTGATCGCCAAGGGCTGGGCTCCGCCCATGCCACCCAGGCCGGCGGTGAGCACGAACTTCCCTTTGAGCGATCCCCACCCTTTGAGACGGGCCAGGGCGCCGAACGTCTCGTAGGTGCCCTGCAAGATGCCCTGCGTGCCGATGTATATCCAGCCGCCGGCCGTCATCTGGCCGTACATAATCAACCCCTTGCGAGCCAACTCGTCGAAATGCTCCCAGGTGGCCCAGTGAGGCACCAAATTTGAGTTGGCGATCAGCACGCGCGGCGCGTCGGGATGAGTCCTGAAGATAGCCACCGGCTTGCCGGATTGCACCAACAGTGTCTCATCCTCCTCGAGATTGCGAAGCGCTTCAAGGATGGCATCAAAACATTCCCAGTTACGTGCCGCCTGGCCGCGCCCACCATAGACCACCAGGTCTTCCGGCCGCTCGGCCACCTCTGAATCCAGGTTGTTTTGGATCATACGATAGGCAGCTTCGATCAACCAGTTTTTACAAGTCAGAGTCGTACCGCGGGGAGCACGAACAACACGAGGACCAGACATAGCATCTCTCCTGTTTTGAGAAGGTTAGGAAAAATCGCGACGACGATCGCTCTCCATACCGCGCAACGTTGCCGGAGATAGGCAGATATCTCCAGCATGCCGGCCAAACCGCTCCACCAGCTAAGGGGAGCTTCCTCCTCTCCCCAAACGATCCCACACCCAGCAATCATACCCCGACAACCGTACACCGACAACACCCCAAAGGCGTGTTCGACCGCCAGACGTTGGCAGACGATATCCGCAGTTACAAAAACCGCAAACAACTATTGACAAAGCTGAGATCATCCAAGGCGCCAACCGACGTTCGAGCATAACCTGCGCAACTCTGTGCAATCTGTGGCAACCTGTGACCTCGCATCACCAACATCCGACTTTATGGTAAAATCACCCTCGCTTGGAGGGATGGCCGAGCGGTTGAAGGCGCCTGTCTTGAAAACAGGTTGGGTGCAAGCCCACGTGGGTTCGAATCCCACTCCCTCCGCACAATTGACGATTTTGACGATTCGATTTACGATCAACAAAAATCCCTGTTCAAATCCCGTGGGGAGGTGCCAGAGTTGGCCGATTGGGCTCGCCTGCTAAGTGAGTGCTGGGGCTTAAACCTCAGCCGAGGGTTCGAATCCCTCCCTCCCCGCTGCTCTCGACCCGCCTTCTGAGCGGGTCGTCTGTTTCTATCGAGTAAAATAAAGACACAACTCTAGTGCTCGAAGACCTTGGCCCTTCTCCCACCCGCCGATCATATGCCATGCTGCTGACGATCGACCTCGGAAACACCAACCTGACCATCGGCCTCTACCAAGGCGAAGAACTCCTGCACCATTGGCGGCTAGCCACCGACCACGCCCGCATGCCCGATGAATACGGCCTGCAATTCCTAGGACTACTCCAGCACATCGGCAAAGGGCCGGCCGACGTGAGCGGCGTGTGTCTGGCTTCGGTCGTTCCCCCGCTCACCGGCCGGGTCATCCAAGCCTGCCGCCAATATCTACGCCAAGAGCCATTGGTAGTGGATGCCGGCATCAAGACCGGCATCAAAATCCGCTACGATGACCCGCGCGCCGTAGGCGCCGACCGCGTGGCCGATGCCGTAGCTGTCTACACCCTCTACGGCGGGCCGGCCTGCGTGGTCGACTTTGGCACCGCCACCACCTTCAACGCCATCACTGCCGAGGGCGAATACCTCGGCGGCGCCATCACAGTCGGCATCTACCTGGCTGCCGAAGCCCTCTTCCAACGCGCCGCCAAACTCGCCCGCATCGACATCCAACGTCCCCCTTCGGTCATCGGTCGCAACACCGTCCACGCCATGCAATCCGGTCTGCTATTTGGCTACGTCTGCCTGGTCGAAGGCATGGTTGCCCGTTTCCGCAAAGAACTGGGCGAGGAGATGAAAGTGGTTGCCACTGGTGGCCTGGCCGAGATCATCGCCCGCGAGACCAACGTGATCGACATCCTCGCCCCCTGGCTCACCCTGGACGGCTTACGGATCCTCTGGGAACGCAACCGCTGATCTCACCCCTCCTTCTTCTCCCCTGCCCAATCCCGCTTCGCTCCGCCTCCCATCGCCGCTTCCCACCTGAACCTCTCGCCTACTCCACCTCCCGATCCCATCCCTTTCCCCGCTCTTCATGTCTCTCGTCCTCTCCCTCGCCCTGATCCTATTTCTCCTGGCGCTCTACCTGTTCTGGCAAGCGCGCCGCCAACGCCGAGCGGCCGGCCTGCCCGGCGGGCGCATCATTTACATCGACACCCATGCCCAAGGCGTCCGCCCGGAAAAACCGCTTATCGATCCTCGGCTTGGCCTGGTTGGCAAGCCCGACTACCTGATCGAACAAAACGGGATCATCATCCCGGTAGAGATCAAAACCGGCCGCACCCCATCAGAAAGCCCCTACGACTCCCACATCTACCAACTAGCGGCCTACTGCCTATTGGTCGAGCGGGTATACGGCAGACGTCCTCCCTACGGCATCCTCTTCTATCTCTCGCGCTCCTACGCCATAGACTACACCCCGGCCCTCGAATCGGCCCTACTCGACCTGCTGGCCGACATGCGCCGCGACGACGTTCGCACCGACGTCCCCTGTTCCCACAACGAACCAGCCCGCTGCCTCAAGTGTGGCTTCCGCTCCATCTGCGACCAAAAACTGGCCTAAAGAGCCGGAACACGGACCGCTCCCACAACGTCCTTAAGTAAATGCTTCCGATCTCCCCTTGCGATCGATGTTCGAGAAAGGAGAACATCATGTTCCGCCTCTCCCGCCTTGGCCGTTTGCTCTTTAGTGCTCTTGCTTTAGCTCTGCTGATGCTTCCATCCTCCATCCCCTCTCAGGCTGCGCCGGCAGCCTCTGGTTCCTCCAATGTCCCCACGCCGCTCTTCCCCAACGGCACTCTCCCCATTCGGCGCATGATCTACATCTGGAGCGAAGTGGCCGGCGCCACCCGATACCAGCTTCAAGCCTATCGAGGGAGCAACCTCATCCTGGACAGAACCCTGGAGCCGGCGGTCTGCGTCTCCGGAACCTGCGCCTATCGCCACGACACCGACCTGACCAACGACAACTACACCTGGAAAATCCGGGCCGCCGTGGGCGGCGTGAACCATCCCTACAGCCCTTCCATGGCCTTCACCGTGGCGGCGCCGGCCCCATCTGGCTTCTACTCCCCCTTCACCGACAACGCCGATGGTTGGGTGATCCACAGGGGCATCTGGCAACTCGAGGCTTCCAACTACTTCACCACCGCCGGCGTACAAGGGCGCGTCTCCTCCGTTAGCCACATTGGAGAATATAGCACCCTGACCTACGAAGTCCGCATGAAGCGCACGGGCTGCCGCGGCAACGCCAATGCCCTTGCCATCCGTGGCAATCCCGTCCTCGACTCAGTGGGCTGGTGGAAGACCGAATACACCTTCGACTACACCAACACCGGCTACTTCTCCGTCTGGAAAGACTACAACGGCACCTACACCGCCCTGCGCAACTGGACCTACACCTCGGCCATCAATCGCGATGGCTGGAATGTCCTGAAAGTGAAAGCCAGTGGCAGCTCCCTCTACTTCTACATTAACAACATCCTGGTCTGGAGCGGCTCCGACTCGGCCTATCCGAGCGGTCGGGTGGGCATTGCCATGTATCGCGGTCCATCCTGCACCGGCGACAAACTCTGGGTGGACTACGCCAAGCTAGAGACCACCGTCGGCGACCTGCCGCCTGCCGACCTGGTGATCCAGACCGATGAGCCCACCCCTGGTGGAACGCGTCACACTGCTCCATAAAGCAACTCTCCTTCCCTAGAAGTGTTTCCCATACATGAACATTACCCTCGGCCCGTCTGACCCAACTCCGACGGGCTGAGGGTCAAAAACCTTGCCTTCCAACCACGTTTTTTGTATATTTCGAGGCAAACGTATCCTTTGCCAAAGGAGAGAGCCTATGACTGCAAACCCTGCCAAGCCGCTGAGCGGAGAAGTCTACTATCCTTCCCCAGATGTGATCGAACAGGCGCGCGTCAAAGATTGGGAGGCGCTAGCCGCCTTCGCCAACCAGGACCTAGAAGGCTTTTGGGCCAGAGAAGCCGAGGAGCTGGAGTGGTTCCAAAAGTGGGAAAAGGTCCTAGATGACTCGAACAAGCCATTCTACAAATGGTTCGTCGGGGGAAAAGTCAACATCGCGCACAACTGCATTGACCGTCACCTCAAAACCTACCGCAAAAACAAACTCGCCTTGATCTGGGAAAGCGAAGACGGAAAAGAACATCGCACCTTCTCCTACTTTGCCCTTAACCGCGAAGTCTCGCGCATGGCCAATATCATCAAAGCCATGGGAATCCAGAAGGGGGATCGCGTCACGATCTACATGGGCCGGGTGCCAGAGATCGTTTTTGCCATGCTGGCCTGCGCCAAGATCGGCGCCATACACTCGGTGGTGTTCGGTGGCTTCTCGGTAGATGCCTTGCAGGGACGCATTGAAGATAGCCAATCCAAGTTGGTTATCACCATGGACGGCAGCTACCAGAACGGCAAAGTGGTCGAACTCAAACGCACCGTTGATGAGGCCCTGAAGCGCTGCCCATCGGTCGAAAACGTGCTGGTCATCAAACGCGTCGGTCACGAAGTGCCCATGGAGGCCGGGCGCGATCACTGGTATCACGACCTGTTGGCCCTGCCCATCGCCAGCGGCAAATGCCCCACCGAGGTCATGGACGCTGAAGACCCACTCTTCATTCTCTACACCTCCGGTTCTACCGGCAAGCCCAAGGCCATCTTACACACCCATGGCGGCTACATGGTCGGCACCTACACCACCTTGAAATACGTCTTCGACATCAAAGACGAAGATCGCTGGTGGTGCACGGCCGATCCAGGCTGGATCACTGGCCACTCCTACCTGGTCTACGGCCCGTTGCTGAACGGCGCCACATCCTTCATGTACGAAGGCGGACCGACGTATCCTTATCCCGATCGCTGGTGGCAATGCATCGAACGCTACGGCATCACCATATTCTACACTGCGCCCACGGCCATTCGTGGCCTGATGCGCTTTGGCGAGGCCTGGCCGGCCAAACACGATCTCTCCTCTTTGCGTTTGTTGGGCTCGGTCGGCGAACCGATCAACCCCGAAGCTTGGCGCTGGTTCTACCGAGTCATCGGCAAAGAGCGCTGCCCGATCATGGATACCTGGTGGCAGACCGAGACCGGCATGTTCATGATCACCCCCATGCCGGTCGTGCCCCTCAAGCCCGGTTCAGGGACCCGACCCTTCTTCGGCCAGCGCGCCGAGATCCTCGACGAACACGGCAACCCGGTCAAAGACGGCGAGGAAGGATACCTGGTGCTGCTGCGACCCTGGCCCTCGATGATGCGCACCATCTACAACGACCCCGATCGCTACCTCCAACAATACTGGTCGAAATACCCTGGCAAATACCTGACCGGCGATTCAGCGCGACGCGACGAGGATGGCTACTTCTGGATCATCGGTCGCACTGACGATGTGATCAAGGTCTCTGGCCATCGCCTAGGGACAGCTGAAATCGAATCGGCCTTGGTGAGCCACCCAGCCGTGGCTGAGGCGGCATCCATCGGTTTGCCCCACGAGATAAAAGGGCAGGGCATCCATGCCTTCGTCCTGCTGCGAGCCGGTTACCAACCCTCGCCGGAATTGGGAGAGCAACTGCGCCAGCATGTGGCCAGCCACCTGGGCCCGATTGCCCGCCCCGAAGAAATTCACTTCATGGACAAACTTCCCAAGACCCGCAGCGGCAAGATCATGCGACGGGTTCTCAGAGCCCGAGCGTTGGGCCTGCCCGAAGGCGATGTGAGCACCCTGGAAGAATAACCTCCTCTCGATCCTCGGCAAGCCAACCGCCTCGGCTTAGGTCGAGGCGGTTCGTCTTTGACTCATCGGGGCTACAACACCTCGCCGGGACCGCGCTTTAGGAACTGTCCCTGCCCTCGCCCTCCGAGCCAGCGGTCGCCATCCACGATCAGCTTGCCGCGCAGAAAGACCTTTTCCGGCATGCCCACCACTTCCCAGCCTTCAAAGAGGTTATAGTCGGTGCGGTGATAGCTATAGGCAACGCCGTAGGTCACCCGTTTTTCAGGGTCCCAAATCACCAGGTCGGCATCTGAGCCGGGCAGCAGGGCGCCCTTGCGTGGATATAGACCGAAGATCTTGGCCGGGTGGGTAGAGGTCAGGGCCACGAACTGGTTGGCCGTGATCCGGCCGGCCCGTATCCCATAGGTCCATAGGATCGGCAAGCGATCTCCCACGGCCGGCAATCCGTTTGGGATCTTGGTGAAGTCATCCTTCCCCAGTTCCTTGCCTGGAATGGCAATTTCCTCTCCCTCATAGACGATCGGGCGGGTGCCGTCGAAGAAGAAGGGGCAGTGGTCGGTGCCGATGGTCTGCAGCGTCCCGTCGGCCAGGCCTTGCCACAGCCGGACGTTGTCCTGCTCAGTGCGCATCGGCGGAGAACAGATCCACTTTGCCCCGTCTGGCCGGCGCAGATGATCCACGGTGAAGAACAAATACTGTGGGCAGGTTTCGCCCATCACCTTCACGCCCCGTTCGCGCGCATAGCGCAACATATCCACCTCGCCTCCGGCGTTCATGTGAACGATGTACACTGCGGCGCCGGTCTGTTCGGCCATGGCCGCCAGCCGTAGTGTGGACTCCACCGCACCCCAGGCCGGCCGAGTGTAAGCATGCCACTCGGGCGTCGTATGGCCGGCCGCCAACGCTTCGGCCACCAGCGCCTCGATCACATCCCCGTTCTCACAGTGCGCCATGACCAGCATGCCGTTCTCCTTGGCAATCCGCAGGGCGCGAAAGATGCTCCCATCGTCCAAGCGCAGACGACCGTTATAGGCCGTAAACACCTTGAGCGTGGTGATCCCCATATCCAGCAGCGACGGAATCTCGCGGGCAACCTGGTCGTTGAAACGGGTTAGATTCATGTGAAACGAGTAATCAATGGCGGCCTTCTGGGCTTTCTCGAGCCAGCGCTCTACCGAATAGGAAAACCCTTGCGGCTCGTGAACCACAAAATCAATCACCGTGGTCGTCCCGCCAAATGCAGCCGCCTTGTGACCGGTGTAGTGATCGTCCGAAGAGACCGTCCCGAACATCGGTAGGTCAAAATGCGTGTGCGGATCGATCCCGCCCGGGGTGATAAATTTGCCGGAAGCGTCTATCACCTCGCCGTTGAAATCCTTCAGAGAGAAGATGTCAGAATCGGGATGGAGGATGGAGGCAATCTGCTCTCCCTCGATCAAGATATCCCCTCGGAAAGTCTCTGAAGCAGTGATCAGCGTGCCGTTCCTAATCAACAGGGCCATAGATCTCTCCTGTGGAGTGAGATAGCTATTCGATCAAATCATCCGTTTCTACGTCATACTTGCCGGCCGGCTCGCGAAAGCCTAGCAAGGTCATCAACACCTCGGCAGGCAAGTCGGCCGGCGGCAGGTCGGTCCGATAGCGTTGTTCGTTCTCGGCGCGCTCGCGCAGCGATTTCCACAATAGCTCGCGCTCGCTTCCGTGAACCACCAGATCATTCAGCGTCCGGGCGCGTAAAAAATGTTCACCGGTGGTGTAGAGAAAGGTGATCCGGCGCCAGTCCTCGGCCAGGATCGGATGGGGCAACCGTTGTAGGGGACCCAGCTGAATCTTATAGTACTCCTCCTGGGCACGCGGGTGATCGGGTTCATCGCGTAAGAGCTCTCGCCGCGTAGTCAATTCATGGCCACGCACTTCCGCTAGCCACTCGATCCGTCCCCCTTGTTCCCCGAAGCTGGAAGGCTGGTAGAAGGCCAGATAATCCACCGCCACCACCTTGGGCGCCGTGCGCAACGGAATGCGATACCAACCGAGCAGGCGCGCAATCTCAAAATCGCGCCGCGTGGGCAAAATAGCCACCAGGATCAGCGCTGTAGGAGGAACTGTCATATCGTCCCCGGCAATTGTACTATACAGACTCAGCTGCAAAAAGGCGATTAAGCCGCCGAGACCGCAGAGTACGCAGAGACTTTACCTTGAAGAACGCCGCGCTCTCTGCGGTAGGTTTTTGCGGTGGACTCACGATGGCCTTCCGAGCTGCAAAACGCGCTGATGTGGTTTCAGCCTTCTTTGGGAGGGAGCATGCTTTCGTCGGATCCGCCGGCGCCAAACCGTCAGAACAAGCCCATAGTTGTCGCCGAAGGGATGAGCACCCTTCCCGGAGCGGGATCGCTAGACAACAAACGCCCGCTTTTGGCTGCTTCTCGGCCCCGATCGGCATCTTTATTATCAAACTCATCCGAATTCACGACATTTGTCCATTGACACCCGCTTCAGCATTGGGGTATGCTAGGCTGGTGACGCTTTTCACAGTTTGATCGATCCGACACAAACCAGCAACAACTACTTCAGAGCGCTCACCGTCCACATCCCACTTTGGAGGATTGATCCTATGGCCATGAAAATCACGGATGACTGCATTGCCTGCGGCGCCTGCGTGCCAGAATGTCCTACCGATTCGATCAGCGAAGGCGACACAATCTACGTGATCGACGCCAGCACCTGCGTGGAATGCGTGGGCTATCACGATTCGCCGCAGTGCGTCTCGGTGTGTCCGGTGGACTGCATTGTCAAGGCCGAGTAAATCTAGTCCGCTCCTGCGTAGTTGGAGTATAATTGCTCTGGAACAACTGAATACAAAACCTTCGGGGCAGGGTGAAATTCCCGATCGGTGGTATAGCCCACGAGCCTGGATGGGGGCAGCATCTTTCTCGGTGTAGAGAAAGCAGGCAGGATTCGGTGAAACTCCGGAGCCGACAGTGACAGTCTGGATGGGAGAAGGGATGTCAGCGAACCCGCGTGTGGGTTGATCTCGATTCACGCCCCGAAACCGCTCTGGTTTTCGGGGTTTTTCTTCGGATCGGATCGCCACTCCTGACCGCGGCTTCTTTCAACGCCCCGAAGGATTGCTCTTCGAGGCGTTTTTTTATGAGCCTAATGGTAGTTCATAAATTGACCCAACAGTTTCGTCGTTCGGTAGTGCTCTCTTCAAGAGGGATTATGGCCACTCTCACCCAACGCGTGATCGCTCTCCGCTCATGGCTAGGGGGCCTCTCGGTCTTGTTGTTTCTCGCAACTTGGCATCTCGCAACGCGCTACGGCGGATTGCCGGCCTTTATCTTGCCTTCGCCGGCCGCAGTAGGACAGCGCTTCCTGCGCGCCGTGATGGAAGGCTTGCTGATCGAGCACACCCTGATCACTCTGCTGGAGGTCATGGTCGGGCTGGTCACAGGGGCATCGCTGGCCACGCTGATCGGGTATGGGGTGGCCAAATCGCGCCTGCTCGAGAATCTGCTGGCCCCCTACTTAGTAGCCAGCCAGGCCATCCCAATGGTAGCCGTCGCTCCTCTGCTGATCATCTGGTTCGGGCCAGGACTGTTCTCCAAGTTCTTGATCTGCGCCCTGATTGTCTTCTTCCCAGTGCTGATCAACACCGTCGTCGGTGTGCGCGCCGTGCCCAAGGTGTATTACGAGCTGATGCGTTCTCTGCGAGCCACACGCCGCCAAACTCTGCTCAAGCTAGAAGTGCCGGCCGCTATGCCGATCTTGTTGGGAGGGCTGCGCATCGGCGCTACGCTCTCGGTGATCGGCGCAGTGGTCGGGGAATTGGTCGGCTCAGACCGTGGGCTAGGTTACCTGATCTATGTGGGACGCAGTCAATACGATACGGCCCTGGTGTTCGTGGCGGTTTTCACCCTGATCGCCATGGCCTTAGGGTTGTATGGACTGGTCACCCTCCTCGAAAAGACTTTGCTGGCCTGGCAAGAGCAACCCAGGCTCTAGTTGCCTGGATTGTTCCCGACCCATTTCCTCAACAAAGGAGACCTTCTATGTTGCGCAAAATGGTTGTGAATCTGCTTGTGATGGGATTACTTCTGATGGCCTGTGGCCCGCGCCAAGCTCGGCCAGAAGCAGATGAATGGGTTGAGATTCGTCTGCCGGTGGGCTATATCCCCAACGTTCAGTTCCTGCCGCTCTACGTGATGCTCGAGAAAGGGTTTGCTCAAGAGCAGGGACTGCGGGTGACGATTGAGCACAACGTTCGAGAAACCGATTCCGTAGCCTTGGTGGGGGCCGGCGAACTAGCCTTCGCCGTGGTCTCGGGCGAACAGGTGCTGCTTGCGCGCGCTCAAGGCATGCCGGTGGTCTACGTGGCCGCCTGGTACCAGAAATATCCGGTCTCGGTGATCGCTACAGCCGAGCAGGGCATTCAAACCGTAGCTGACCTGAAAGGCAAGACCATCGGCCTGCCCGGCCCGTTCGGGGCAAACTACATTGGGTTGCAAGCCTTGCTGGCTTCGGCCGGCCTAAGCAATGCCGATGTCACCCTGTCCTCGATTGGCTTCGCCCAAGTGGAGGCCTTGGTTGCCGATCAAGTACAGGCTGTGGTCGGCTATGCCACTAATGAACCGATCCAACTCCGAGCCCGCGGTTACTCAATCCAAGAACTGCGAGTGGCCGATTTTGTCTCGCTATGTTCCAACGGCATCATCACCAATGAAACCACCCTGCGCGAGAACCCCGACATGGTAAAGCGCCTGGTCAAGGCCTTCCTACAAGGCTTGGAATACACCGTCGCTCATCCAGACGAATCGTTTGAGATCGGCAAGAAATACATTGATGGCCTGGCCACCCTCAGCGAGGCAGAACAGGCGATCCAAAAGGAAGTGCTGCAGGTTTCGATTGAATTTTGGAAAGCCCCGCGCCTGGGATTCTCGGAAGAACAGGCCTGGCAAAACATGCACGATTCCCTGCTGACCATAGGCCTGCTCAGCGCCCCCCTAGATTGGAAATCCGCCTTTACTAATCAATTCATCCCCTGAGATTCACCAACGAGGCGAATCCGCCCGAGCGGGTTCGCCTCCCTACTAGGTTTATGACCTCGCCTACTACTCCGATCCTCACCGTTCATAACCTGAGCGCCGTCTTCCCCGATAACAACGGCGGCCTGCAGGCCCTGGACCGCGTCTCCTTTCAAGTGTACCCGCGCGAATTCTTGGCTGTCCTTGGGCCTTCAGGGAGTGGCAAATCTACCCTCCTGCGCATCATCGCCGGCCTACTGCAGCCAACCGAGGGCAAAGTTTCGTTTGGCGATCATCGGCAACCACGCATCGGGATGGTCTTCCAACAAGCCACCCTGATGCCCTGGCGAACGGTGATCCAGAACATCATGCTCCCTCTAGAACTGGACGGCACCGATCCACAACAAGCACGCGCTCGCGCCCGAGAACTGATTGACCTGGTCGGGCTGCAATCCTTTGAAAATCACTGGCCGCGGGAACTCTCGGGCGGCATGGCCCAACGGGTAGCCATCGCTCGAGCGCTGATCCACGACCCTGACCTGCTGCTGCTCGACGAACCCTTTGCCTCGCTCGACGCCTTGACCCGCGAACGAATGTGGGCTGAGCTTTTGCGCATCTGGCAGGCGCGTCAGAAGACGGTGATCATGGTGACCCACTCGATCAGCGAGGCGCTCTTCCTAGCCGATCGAGTGATCGTGTTCTCGGCTCGCCCGGGCCGCGTCAAACTTGACTTGAACGTGGACCTGCCCCGCCCACGCACCGACGAGATGCGTTACACCGCCCACTTCGGCCGCCTGGCACGCCGCCTCAAAGACACCATCGAGTGATCGTCCCCCAACAAAAGCACTTTCCCGCTAGCGAAACAACGTCCGATGCTCCTTTACCCACTCAAACAGACGCCGCACACCCTCCTCGACGCCGATCTGAGGCTGCCAACCGAGGTCGCGCTCGGCCTTCCGAATATCGGCGATGAAGACCCGTTGATCGCCGGGCCGCCAGTCATCATAAGCGACCGGGATCGGACGGCCGAGCAATCGCTCGAGCAGCGGCCCAAACTCGGCCCAGATGGATAGCGTGTTGGCCGGCCCCCCGCCCAGGTTGTAGATCTGACCTGCGGCGCGCTCAATGTGCTCGATTGCCAAATCATAGGCGCGGATCAAGTCGCTCACGTGGAGCAGATCGCGCACCTGTTTCCCATCGCCATAGATGGTGATCGGACGGCCGGTCACGGCGGCAATCACAAACCACGCCACCCATCCCTGATCTTCGATCCCAAACTGCCGCGGGCCATAGATGCACGACTGCCGAAAAACCACCGTGGGCAACCCGTAGATGCGATGGTAATCGCGCACATATTGATCGCCGGCCCCCTTGGAACAACCGTAGGGAGAATGCAGGTCTAGCGGTTGGGTTTCTGGAACGCCGAACGGCAGGTCTTTATAACGCCAGCGCGTGGCTTCCTCGACCACTTCCTCCTCTTCCATGCCGCCGTACACCTTGTTGGTCGAGGCGTAAATCACAATCGAATGGCGCCCTGAATGGCGCGCTGCTTCTAGGACGTTCAGCGTTCCCAGGGCGTTGTGTTCGAAATCGGCGCGCGGGTCGAGCACCGAGGTGGTGACGGCCACCTGGCCGGCCAAGTGTACGATCACATCGGCATCTCGAGCAGCTTCTAAGACGAAAGCCGCATCGCGCACATCGCCGCGCAGCACCTCAAACGCCTGAGCGCCAAAGCTCTCCTCTAACCAGCGTAGGTTGTGGGCTGCGCCGGCCCGCGAGAAATTATCCAAAATCTTCACCCGCTCGCTGCGGCGCAATAAGTGAAACACATAGTTTGAGCCGATAAACCCGGCTCCACCAGTGACCAGATAGGTTCGCTGCATATGGCGTCACGTACTCCGAAGATCGGGTGTGTGCGGCCAATCGGAACGCTCAGGACTTGGATGTCTCCGACGAGGTGCGTAGGGCCTGCAGCTCACGATAGATCTGGCCCAACGTCTCACCCTCGCGCAGCAGCCCAAGCCCGCCGATCACGCCGCTGTTCAAGTAATTGTACAACCGAGCGGTGAGGGCCGCCGCCAGGGCGGTAGAGGTGTGTTCCGGGCCGGCCAGCAGCACCAACGCGCCGGCCATGGCCCCCTCAAACGTGCCCACTGCGCCCGGCGCGGAGGGAATGGCGCCGCCGAACGCCGCCGCTCCCAGGATCAGCAATGACCAATACGGCTCTGCCTGCGGCAGATAGGCACGGGCCATCAAGTAATAGGCGATCAGAGCAAGACCCCAGTTGCCAACCATCCAGGCCCCAAAGTGCAGGAACAACCGGCCCTCGGTCAACACACTCAGCCCAGAAAGAAACGGCTCCAAGAACCTGCCACCCCACCGCTGCAGGGCCGGCCAGCGCACACTCAGCCGACGGAACCTCTCAAGCGCCTGACGATGATAGCGCGCCAAAACATACATCGCTGCTAGCGCAAGCCCTACCAGCGACCCGACGATATACCCAATCCGGCCGGATCCCTGGGCTGCGACCACATACGGCAACGCCGCCAACAGCAGCATCGCTGAGATGCCCAGGTCCACCACACGCTCGATCAAAATCGTCGGCAACACCTCGGCAAACGACAAGGGCGACTTACGAGCGATCAAGAACGCCCGACCCAATTCTCCCAAGCGAAAGGGCAGAAAGTTGTTCAGCAGATAGCCCTCGCCGGCAGTGAAGAGCACATCCCGATACGCAGCGCGATTGCGTAGCAGGATCTGCCACACCCGAGCCCGCACGGCCAACCACAGGAACGATAAAAGAAACGCTATTCCCAAAATGCCATAATCAGCGCTGCGCACAGCCTGCATCACCTGCTCTAAATCGGCCACAGACAACAGCGCCCCCGACAGCACGATACTGATTGCCACACCGGGCAACCATCGAGGGATACGAAAGGTTCGAGCGCTCACCCTAGCCTCGCTGACCATTGAAGTTTCTGCACCGCTATTCCTCCCTCAAGCGCAAGACAGCCATAAACGCCTCTTGGGGGATCTCCACGTTGCCGATCATCTTCAAACGGCGCTTGCCGCGCTTCTGCTTCTCCAAGAGCTTCTTCTTGCGGGTGATGTCGCCGCCATAACACTTGGCCAGCACGTCCTTGCGCAGCGCCTTGACGTTGGCCCGTGAGATGATGCGCCCGCCGGTTGCCACCTGAATCGCCACATCAAACAGTTGACGAGGGATCAACCCCTTGAGTTTGTTGATCAAGCGCTGACCTTTGTGATACGCATCGCGCTCGTGGACGATCGCCGCCAGGGCATCCACCGGCTCGCCGTTGACCAGAATCTCCAACTTCTGCAGTCGCCCCGGGCGATACTCCAGGAACTGATAGTCTAGCGAAGCATAGCCGCGAGTGCGCGACTTCAGCTCATCGAAGAAATCCACGATGATCTCAGAGAGGGGAATCTCGTAGACCAACTGCACACGGTGCGGAGCAGGATACTCCTGACGCTTGAACACGCCGCGCCGCTTGGTCGCCAAGTCCATGATCGGGCCGTAGTATTCGACCGGCGTGATGATCTCAATCACCATCCACGGTTCGCGGATCTCGGCAATCAGCCCCTCATCGGGTAGCTCCGCCGGCGAATCGATCAGAACGGTTTGCCCGTCGCGCAGCACCACCTCGTACTCCACCGAGGGAGCAGTAAACAGCACATCCAGGTTAAACTCGCGCTCGATGCGCTCCTGGATGATCTCCATGTGGAACAGCCCCAAAAAGCCAGCCCGAAAACCGAAGCCCAGGGCCTGCGAGGTCTCTGGCTCAAAGGTCAACGAAGCGTCGTTCAACTGCAGCTTTGCCAGCGCGTCGCGCAGGTCCTCGTACTGATCGGCGTCCACCGGATAAATGCCGGCAAACACCATCGGCTTGGGGTGGCGAAAGCCGGGCAACGGTTCGGGGGCCGGCCGCGTCGCATGGGTGATTGTATCCCCCACTCGGCAGTCTTGCACCGTCTTCAAGCCAGTGGCAATGTAGCCCACCTCGCCAGACTGCAACGAGCCGACCGGCTTCATGCCTGGGGCGAAGATGCCGATCTCCAACGGTTTCACCTCCACGCCGGTTGACATCAAGCGCAGCAGATCGTTCGGCCGGATGCTGCCCTCCATCACCCGCAAATAGGCGATCACGCCCTTGTACGGATCGTAGTGCGAATCGAAGATCAACGCCCGCAAGGGAGCATCGTCGGCGTCTTTGGGAGGAGAAACCCGCTCCACGATCGCCTCCAACACTTGATCCACGTTCACCCCTTCCTTGGCCGAGATGCGAATCACCGATTCCGGAGGGATTCCGAGCAGGCTTCCCACGTCCTCGGCCACCTCGTCCGGCCGGGCAGAGGGCAGATCGATCTTGTTGATCACCGGGATAATCGCCAAATCGGCCTCGAGCGCCTGATAGAGATTGGCCAAGGTTTGAGCCTCAATGCCCTGGGTCGCATCCACCACCAACACTGCCCCTTCACAGGCTTTGAGCGCCCGCGAAACTTCATAGCCGAAATCCACGTGGCCTGGCGTGTCGATCAGGTTGATCTCATACTGCTGACCATCTCGGGCGGTGTAATACATACGCACCGCCGAAGCCTTGATGGTCACTCCCTTTTCGCGTTCCAAATCCATGCTGTCCAGCACCTGCTCGGTCATCTCGCGCTCCGAGATGGCACCGGTCAGCTCGAGCAGGCGATCGGCCAGAGTGGACTTGCCGTGGTCCACATGAGCGATAATGCAGAAGTTGCGGATATGTGAGGTCATACGCGCCCCGAAGTATAACCGAGATTCGGCCACCCAAGAGGATCAGAAGGCCAGCCTCTCCACTGCCCTGCACCTAGCGCGATGCGCCCCGCCTCTGACCTCCTGCGTCGTGATCCTGGAAGAAGTCCTGATCCCGATCGAGCGCCTCCCCGAACCAGCCAAGGCAGCAGAGCGGCTGACCAGGGCTTTTTCTATTCCTGTGTTCCGGCCGGCATCGAAGGCTACACCTAAGATTTTCCCACCCAAGTGCGTCAAACTCCGATGCGCTGCTGGGGCATTTACGACGCCAATCGGGATCGCAAGAACGCCCGTCTGGCGTTACAAAGTTTGTTGAGTCAAGCGATGGCCTGTCAGGGGATTGCTCTGGAAGGTCTGGAATGGAAAGGTCACCCGGTCCACTGGTTTGATCCGCGCCCTGCATTAGCCATGCCACGCTTAATGTTGATCGGTGATGCTGCCGGCGTAGACCGCTGTTCGGCGAAGGGATCAGCATGGCCCTAGGCTTATGGTGCACTGGCCGCTCGCAAGATCGCCAATGTCTTTCACCGGCGCGATTTTTCTTCCGTCATTCCAAGCGTCACCTGCTCCAAAGCAGCCTGGGGCAAACCTTGCTTGTCCGTTGGGCAATCGCCCAGGTGGTGTACACCTTGCGCGGGCAATGGTTTCAGCGCTTGCTCTGGCGCCATCTCAAGCCACTCGTGGTTGGGCAGCATGGGTATAGGTGCTCGATCGGGCCTATCGCCTGCTGCGATCCTAGAACGCTTGCTGGGGTTCAGATCGGATCGCCTCAACCACCCCGAATCTGGCGCAGAAAATCGGGTGTGTGTAACCGACGTTCCAGGAGGAATTGAAAGTAACCCTGCATAATCGCCTCAAGTTCACGCTGCGCGGCCGAGGTGGGGCGAGCGCGTAGGGCCGTGAGATAATCGCTGCGTTGAAAGTGTCGCAGGTATTTGAGAGCTTGCATCGAGATCGGCCATAGACCCGGCAAGCCTTGCCCACAGCGGCGACAAATCACCCCGCCCAAGGAAGGCGAGAAGAATTGGTCTTCTGGCTGCACCGCCTGATGACAATTGGTGCATTCCATCAGCTGGGGGCGGAATCCCAGCAGGTCCAACAAGCGCATCTCGTAGTAGCGCAGGGTGAGCCAGGGCCATGGTCGTCTGGCTAGGCGCGAAAGCGTCTCGGTGAGCAGGTGGAAAAGGGATGGCGAAGCCACCTCCTCGTCTGGGACGAAGCGATCGAGCAGTTCCAGGGCGTAGGCGGCGTAGCCGGTGAGGGTCAGGTCCTGGCGCAGAGCGGGATAGATGTCCACTGCTTCCGCTTGGGTGATCACGAACAGGTCGCGGCTGCGGGCTAGTTGGAGTTTGACCCGGGTAAAGAGTTCTAGATGGCCGGCTTTGCGCGAGGTGATCTTGCGCACTCCCTTAGCCACGGCGCGCACTTTTCCCAGTTCGCGCGAGTAGAGGGTAATCAGGCGATCAGCTTCGCCGAAGTCAGTGTGGCGCAGCACAACCGCTTCCACACGCAACGAGCGGAACGAGAGGGTCATTGCAGGAAGGTGGAGGTAAACGCTTCAGGAAGCAACTCGGCAACGGTGGTTTCTCGGATCTGCTGGCCCTGAGTATCGGCTATCAGAACGCGTATGTGCAGGCCAAATTCAGCCAACACTTGTCGGCAGGATCCACAAGGGGAACCGCCGTTTTCGGTAACCACAGCAATGGCGTCAAACTCTCGTTCGCCTTCGGAGATGGCCTTGAATAAGGCCACGCGCTCGGCGCATATGCTGGTTGGGTAAGCTGCATTTTCAATGTTCACGCCGCTAAAGATGCGCCCGTTGCGGGTACGCACAGCTGCACCTACGCGATAGTGCGAGTAGGGAGCATAGGCATGTTGCCGCGCTTGACGGGCCACGTCGATCAACTGTTTATCTTCAGAAGTCATGACTCACCTTTTTCAGCCTCCTCAGGCGGGGAGGGACGTAGCTTTTTGATGGCACGCGCCGGCACCCCGACTACCAAGGTGTCGGGGGGCACGTCTTTGGTCACCACGGCGCCGGCGCCGGTGCGGGAGCGATCGCCCAAGCGCACTGGGGCAACCAGCATGGTGTCGGAGCCGATAAAAACGTTTTCGCCAACGTAGGTCGGGTGTTTTTTCTGGCCGTCGTAATTGCAGGTGATGGTGCCAGCGCCAATGTTGGTGCCTGGGCCGATGTCAGCATTGCCGATGTAGGAGAAATGTCCCATCTTTACCCCCTCTCGCAGGTAGGCGTCCTTGACCTCACCGAAATTGCCCATGTGGACGCGGTTGCCCAGATGGGCCCCTTTGCGCAAGCGGGCAAACGGCCCGACCTCCACCTCGTTTTCTAGCCAGGCGCCTTCCATCACCGACATGAGGATGGTGCAACGATGGCCGATTTTCGAGTCACGGATGATGGTGTTTGGCCCGATCAGGTTCGCTTCGCCGATCTCGGTCCGGCCATGGAGGTAGGTGTTGGGCCAGATGACCGTGTCGCGGCCGATGGTCACGCCGAAATCAATGTAGGTGGAGGTCGGGTCAATCAGGGTGACGCCGTTGAGCATGTGGAATTCGTTGATTCGTCGGCGCATTTCGGCCTCGACTTCGGCCAGGTGAAGGCGAGTATTGATGCCGATGGCCTCTTTGGGGTCTTCCAGACGCTCGGCTTGGACAGCCAGCCCCTGACGAACCGCTAGCTCGACGGCATCCGTCAGGTAGTATTCGCCCTGGATGGGGTTTTTCTCGATTTGGGATAAGGCATTCCACAGCCACTCGGCATCGAAACAGTAAGCGCCGACGTTCAGTTCTTTGATCTGTTTCTGTTCTTCGGTGGCGACGGACTCTTCTACAATGGCCTGCACGGTTCCGTCGGGGGCACGCAGGATGCGGCCAAAGCCATGGGGATCATCCATGACGACGGTGAGCAGAGAAAGGGGGCCGCGGTTGGCCTTTTGTCGGGCTACCAGGCGCTCCAGGGTTTCGCTGCGTAGCAGGGGCATATCGGCATAGGTCACCAACACCAAGTCGGTTCGGCCGCGCAGCAGAGGGGCGGCTTGCATTACGGCGTGGGCTGTTCCAAGCCGAGGCTCCTGGATCACCGGCCGCGCAGATTGGCCGAGATACTCGATCACGTTTTGCGCGCCGTAGCCGACCACCACTATCGGCAGTTCGGTGGAGGCATGCTTTGCGGCTTCAAGGGCATAGCTGATCATGGGCCGGCCCAGGATGGGATGAAGGGCTTTGGGCAAGACAGATTTCATGCGGGCACCCTGGCCGGCAGCCAGCAAGACGGCGGTCACTCTCATAGCAAGCTCCTGGATCGATCGGTATGTGATTTCTAAGGAAAGCATTCAGGCCGACTGCACCTGAGCGGGGCCGGCCAGCAATAGAGAGAAAAAGCCCCGCTGTCTAGCGGGCGATTATCGAGGCTGGGGCGCCTGGATTCGAACCAAGATCCACAGATCCAAAGTCTGGTGTGCTGCCATTGCACCACGCCCCAGTGCGGGCCATATTCTATCATAAGGTTGATAAAAAGACAAATTCCTCGGAGGATGTTTCAAAATCAGGCCCTGGTCGATAATGGCGATAGTTCGGTAAACCGTCAGCCAAGTTTGACAGGGAAGAAACGAACATCTGCCCGCTTCTCATGTGCGGCTCTACTGCAAAAAGGTTATTCAACCGCAGAGAACGCAGAGTACGCAGAGTTATAATAACTCCGCGTACTCTGTACTCTCTGCAGTTGGTTTTAGCAATGGACTCATTGGTTGATTCGCTCCCCCATTTGTTGGCAATATCTGCTGCGAGGGCCATCAACGAATTTCGACAGCGGATGGATGGCCTGGAACAAAGCACGGGTCGAAATAGTGCAGTTTTGCCGACGATCCAGCAAGAGCTAGGCGCTGACGTACAGGGCCAGCCAACTGAACCTCAGCGGCGGCAGCACACTCAACAGACCAAGCCTGTTCACAAACTGCCGAACACCTGTCGAAACAGTCGCCTGGCGGTAGAATACAAGCGAGATGTCATGGTGTTTCCCCTCTCAGGAAAAGGATTTGTTCAAATGAGGACATCCCTTTTTTGTAAATTCACCCTTGGCCCGGTGCTTGTATTGGTCTTCGTTGGGGGAATCGCCCCTAGACTGCTGATAGGCCCCAATCTTGAAACATTTCAGGGAGAAGAACGGGCCTTTGCGGTATCTGCCTGGAGAGAGGCGCGCATGTTCTTCAGCGGCTCTGCTGAGCCTCTCTTTGTGACGGCCATTCGCGTACAAGACGTCAAAGAGAAAATAGATCGGTTGGAGAGCTGCGTAATTCGTTCCACACCAGGGGCAAGTTATCTTTGTATCCTTTCCAATAAAGGACACCTTGCTTGCGCTCGTGCTAAAGGAATAGGCATACCTAGTGATAAGCTTGTAAAAAACTTTCCGAGAGGAAAGGCCTTGCTGGCTAAAACTGGCTCCGGCAGCGTAACCCAGTTTATTTGGAGGAGAGCGGACGGGTGTGTCCTCGTGGAGCCAGGCCCAGGCGCTTGGCTTGTTCGTAGGAGAGCACATCCGGCTGGAGCGGCAGGCCACCGTGTTTTTCGGCGGCCTCTTCCCAAAATGTATCTACGTTGACGTTGATCGCCTTCTGGGCCTCAAACAGACGTTCAATCTCCTGGCCAGGAGCGCTTGCCAAGGCAGATGATTGCTCTGGGGCCTGATCAGACTCGCTGTCAGACACGGTGGCCGGCGAAAGCGACACGCCCAAGGAGTGTAGAGCGCGCTCTACGTTTTGCCGGCAGGCAAGCATGGACTCCAAAACGCTAAGGATACGTTCGGAATCGCTGAGTTTATCGCCTGCTACCAGCAAGCCATACAAGGCATTTATCGGTACCAAAACAAGGTCAAACTCTCCACCGTAAAATACATGATAGTGATCTGGCTTGGGTTGATGAATGAAGCGCGAGACTTTTTGGCTAGCGGCAAAGATGGCCATGATGGCCGAAAGCAGGGAAACTTCCATGCTCGAGTCTCGTAGATCGCCGGCGCGTTCCAGCACCCGACCGCGATCGCTCAGCAGATAGACTGCATGAGCATTAATCTGTTGGCGTAGAGCGATGAGCACCTCGGCAATGGTCCTGGGATCGGCTTCTTGGACTTCATCTTCAGCGGGGAGAATGGTGCGCTCCAGCCCTAAGGCGCGCTCCACTGCGTTCAAAAAATCGGCCAGGGAAACGGGTTTTTCAAAAACGGCAAAAGCGCCGGCTTCTCGCATTTCGTTACGCGCCTTGCGATCCTGCACGCCGGAGATCAAGACCACCTTGACGTTCGGATGTTTGGCGCGCACTTTTTTCATCAGTTCCACACCGCTGATGCCAGGCAGGCGATAGTCCGCCACGAGCAAGTCAATGCGGTGCCGGCTGGCCTCCAACAGGGCCTCTTCGCCGGAAGGGACTTCGTAAATCTCTAGCTTGTGACCAAGCGTATCCAGCGCCGATCGAAGCAAGCGCAAGACATCACGCTGATCGTCTACGAGAAGAACGCAAGGAAGTGCCATAGTTTGATTATAGCAAACAAACCGTTTTAAGACCTTACAAGACTTTTAGTTGACCAGGGTTCAGTAGTGGATATGATCGGCAGACGCCGCAAGGAGATTCGGTCAACCACAAGCGTCTAGGATTAGGGGATGCAAGAGAGGCCATAGTCGAACGTCTCAATGGCGAAGAGATCGCTAGAGGCGGTCGGATCTAGCGCGAAATTGCAAAAGTCAGAGCGAGAAGCTGCCGTCTCAATGCGGAAATACAAGGGAATGGAAGGCAATTCTTGGGCAAAGATGGTCTGGGTGAGGCGATAGTTCTCCGCGTAGGTGACTTCGTGGGGCAACGATTGCCGCGCCAGCAGGCAAGCTGTATCGTAGGCTGAATTTTTGTAGCCGCTGACGTTTGTGCCCACCCAGCGATTGGCGGCAGAGGGAATCTCATCGGAAGTAAAGCGCTCACAGGGAGGTGTGATCGATAGGGTGGACATGGCAAACTCGGCCAGGTCAAATTGACGGCCGAAAAGCGGGCCGGCCGGCCCCTCGGCGTAAAACTCAAGCTGGGACAGATGAACCACCTCCACGCCGATCCCACATTCACGCAAGGATTGAGAGAGGATGGCAGCTACCTGCCGGCGTTGGGCGGCCGAAGTGGTCACATATCTGAGGCGCAGTTCGGTGCCATTGACAACGCGGGGCACTCCTTGCGCACGACGCGGCGTGGCCAGACTGGAATCGTGGTCGATCCAGCCAATGTTGTTTAAGATCTGCTGTCCTTTTTGGGGATCGTAGGGATAGGTAGGTAAGGAGGCCGCATGGAGAGGATGATTGGCAGGAAGGTAGGAGTCAGGAACAGCAACGAGGCCGTAGAGCACATTCTCGACCACCGTCCGCCGATCGAGACAGTAAGCGATCGCTTGACGCAAACGAGGATCGGCAAAATAGTTTGGGCGATCGGTCAGCTGAAAACCGTCGTCATAGGAGGCGTGAGCGATCCCAAAAGCTAGCCATTCCATGGTGGGAGTCTGACCGAAATAGGCACGCGCTTGGCCGGCCCGATCCATTTCCAACAGAAGGGCGGTGTGTGCGTCTAGGTGGACGGTGGAGTCGATCAGATCGCAGCGACCATCGAGCAGGGCGGCCAGGGCCGCTTCGGGGTCTGGAAGGATGCGATAAATCAGCTCGTCAAATTTCGGCAGACCTTGTTCAGCACGAAAATAGTAGGGATTGCGGACCAGCCGTAGAGTGGTTTCGTCCCATTCTCTGAGGATATACGGTCCATAGCCCATCGGGAAGCGCGATGAGATCTCGGCCCGTTGTAACTCGGCGGCTGAGTATTGCGCCCATAGACGCTTGGGAAGCGGCATCCAGAAATTCGTGAAGTAGGTGGGATCGAGAAAACCTGGCTTTCCCCACCATTGGACAGTGCGCTCATCAGTCGCTTCGTAGGATTGAGTGCGGTCAAAGATGAACTTGGACCCGGGCGTGTCGTTGTGACGAGCAAGGGTATACGCAAAGACTGAATCTTCGGCGGCGACCGGCGTGCCATCCGACCAAAGCAACCCTTCTCGCATGCGGAATTCGACCACCATGGCATCCATAGCGATTGGATTGATCCCATCAAAGGTCACCACGCACGACTCGCTACGACAGCCGGCCGGACGAATGCGCGTCCCAGCCCGCAACAAGACCACGTTTCCATCGGCATCGATCACTTGGTTGCCGTTGGTGACCGAGATAGGATACACCTTGGCATCGCCATCTTCAACGCGCGGGAGCTTCTCCAAAATGACCGGCTTGTACTCATATGAGATCACATCAAACGGCGCGTCGTAGATGGCCTCAAGCACGCTGCGGGCGGCTGCGTTGGGACCCCCCAAGGGGTAGAGGGTGTTGGGTTGGGCGCCCAGGCAGATCGTCAAGGTGCGAGCCGAAGGCGCGGTGGGCGTGTAGGCCGGCGAAGGCGTCAGGGTGGGTAGAAAAGGCACAGGGGGAGTTGTCAACGGGGTTTCTACCATGGGCCGGCAAGCGGACAGAATGAGGACAACGATAGTTAACGAAAGAGCGCTGCGCAAGCGATGAAGGACGGTCATCAAGCCTCCTAAAAAACGGATTCGGGCAAACTATCCGAATCCTATCGCATTCTTTTGCTTCTCACAAGCGCTCTAGTCCACCAACCAGCAGGCTGCCCAGTGGCCCGGTCGCACTTCCTTGAACTCCGGCTCTTGCCGAGCGCAGATGTCCTTAGCCCAGGGACAACGCGGATGGAAGCGACAGCCACGCGGTGGATTGAGCGGGCTGGGCACATCGCCCTTCAGAATGATCCGATCCCGTTTGGCGTTGGGATGCGGAATGGGGATTGCCGATAGCAGGGCCTTGGTATAGGGATGGAGAGGCTCACGATAGAGGGTTTCGCGATCGGTCAGTTCCACCAGTTTTCCCAAATACATCACCCCGACGCGATCGGAAATGTGCTCCACCACGCTCAGGTTATGGGCGATAAACAAGTAGGTGAGACCAAATTCACGTTGCAAATCTTTGAGAATGTTGAGCACTTGGGATTGGATGGACACATCCAGCGCCGAAACCGGCTCATCGCAGACGATGAACTTGGGGCGCAATGCCAGAGCGCGAGCAATGCCGATCCGTTGGCGTTGTCCGCCGGAGAATTCATGGGGATACCGCCGAGCGTGATATTCTTCCAGACCGACCTTCTTTAACATCTGGATGGCGATTTCCCAGCGTTCTTTGGGATGGCCGATCTTGTGAATATGCAAGCCTTCCATGATCGATTCGCCGATCGGCATGCGCGGGTTCAAGGAAGCATACGGGTCCTGGAAGATGATCTGCATGTGACGGCGCATGGCTTTGAGGGCGTCTGGGCGCATGGCAAAGATGTTCTCGCGGTTGAAATACACTTCGCCGGCCGTCGGTTCGATCAGACGCAAAATGGTCCGCCCCACCGTGGTCTTGCCACAACCCGACTCGCCCACTAGACCCAGAGTTTCTCCATCCTTGATGGTAAACGAAACTCCGTCCACCGCCTTTACCTGGGCGACCGTGCGCTGAAGCAATCCACTGCGCACCGGAAAGTATTTCACCAAATTCTTGACAACGACTAAATCGGGTTTCTGAGAGGGTTGAGGCCGTGCGTCCATAATGGCTATCTTTGCGTTCTGGACTTCACATACGGCTGTTGCCCCTTGAGGGGAGCAGTATGTTGTTCGGAGTCGGTGTATAGCCAGCAACGCACGCTGTAGTTCTCTTTCACGTTCGCCAGAGGTGGACGCCGTTCGGTGCAAATGGCTAGGTTGTAGTCCAAGCGAGCTTGGCAACGTGGAGCGAAGCGGCATCCTGGAGGGAGATTAATTAGGTTAGGCACAGAGCCGGGGATGACATCCAACTTCTCTCGCACTTCGCCTAGCACCGGCACCGAACCGAGCAGGCCGACCGTATACGGATGATGAGGCTCGTCAAACAGGTTCACCACCGAGGATTCCTCCACGATTTCACCGGCATACATCACGGCCACGCGATCGGCCATCTCGGCAATCACGCCCAGATCGTGGGTGATCAGGATCACCGCCGTATTCATCTGGCTACGCAGGTGGCGCATCAGGTCTAAGATCTGGGCCTGAATGGTCACATCTAGAGCGGTGGTCGGCTCGTCGGCGATCAACAAATCGGGCACACAGGCCAGGGCCATGGCGATCATCACCCGCTGGGCCATACCGCCGGAAAGCTCATGGGGGTAAGCGTTGGCACGGCGTTCGGCATCGGGAATGCCAACCATCTTCAACATTTCCACTGCGCGCTTTCGGGCCGCCTCTTTACCAAAGCCCTGATGGATGTTGAGCACTTCTGCGATTTGATCTCCCACCCGAAAGACAGGATTAAGGGCCGATTGAGGCTGTTGGAAGATCATCGAGATGCGGTTGCCACGAATCTGCCTCATCTCCGCCTCACCGGCCTTGACCAGGTCCTTGCCGTCGAACAAAATTTCGCCTTCGACGATCTTGCCCGGGACACCAATCAAACGCATGATCGAGAGCGAGGTCACGCTTTTGCCGCAGCCCGATTCGCCCACCAAACCGAGCACTTCACCGGGATAGACGACAAAGTCTACGCCGTCTACCGCTTTGACCACGCCATCCTCGGTGAAGAAGTAAGTCTTGAGGTTTTTGACTTCGAGAAGGGGTTTGCGTTCGGTCATTATGATGTCCTCCGAATCACGAGGCGCTGATCAGGAAGAATGGGCCACGGGCCGGCGCAGCCTCAGGGCCGGCAGGCAATAACCACCTAAAAACACGCCCTTGAGAGCACATTCGCTATCATGCGCTATCATGATACAGCTGGTTCTTAGGCTACCGATCCCGATCTTCGTTTCGCCATTTCGCGCGCAAAATAGCAACGGCAGCCATCCCTAGTAGAAAACCTAAGGTAGAAAGCGTGTACGACAACAAATTCAAAAATAGAGTGGACGGTATAATTTGCAACACCATCAAGAAAGGCAAAACACAGCCAACCACCATCAAAACGACGGCTAAAACGATCACACGCTCAGGATGCTCTATCATCTATCACTTGTACAACCAGCATGAAACGATGTGATTATCAACCTTGAACTCAGGTGGTTCTTCTACATCACACAAATTGTCGATTCGCTTTGGACAGCGTGGATGGAAACGGCAGCCACGCGGCGGCTTGACCAGGCTGGGAGGCTCGCCAGGGGGTAAGTCCCGGTACACCAGTGCATTGTTCGGATCCGGATCCGAGGTAGCATCCATTAAGGCTACGGTATAAGGATGTTTTGGCGTGTGGACGACATCGTTCACTGGGGCTTTTTCCACGATTTTCCCGGCATACATGACAAACACGCGCTCAGAGAAGTAGCGCACGGTAGAAAGATCATGAGTGATGTAAATCACGGCCAGATTGTGCGCTTCCTGAAGAGAGCGCAACAAGCGCAAAATCTCCACTCGCACCGACGCATCGAGCATAGACACCGGCTCATCGGCCACAATTAACTTCGGTCCCAGGATGATGGCTCGTGCAATGACCACACGCTGCTGCTGACCACCGCTAAGCATATGCGGATATTTGTGAATGAAATCATCTACCGGTGTGAGGCGAACCTCTTCCATTACTTTGCGGATCCGACGTTCGCGCTCTCGACGATCCCGAATCCCATTAATAATCAGCGGCTCTTCGAGAATACGATGAACGTTCATAAACGGCGCCAACGCACCGTATGGATCCTGTTGAACATAGCCAACCTTAGAGCGATAGTATTGCAGATCCTTTCCTCGTTTATCGCCAACGCTTTTCCCATCAAACAAAATCTTACCTTGAGTTGGCTTGTTGATGCCGAGGATGGTTTTCATCAAGCTGGATTTTCCACACCCCGACTCACCGACGATGGCGATCGTCTCACCATAATGCAAGTCAAAAGACACGCCATCTACTGCTCGCACATACCCCGCTAATCCTATTCCAAAACGACGCAGTTCAAACCAAACATGCAAATCCTGGATCGATAGAAGAACATTGTTGCTGTTAGCCATGTCTGATCCCTACTCGTACAACCAGCATTTGACTTGGATTCCATCCACATTCATCACGGGTGGTTCCTGGCTACACTTGGCAAAGCGCTTCGGGCAACGCTCTGCGAACCGACATCCTTGGGGTGGTTTTAGTAGACTTGGTGGTTGACCGGAGATGAAATCTGGTTCTACATTTGTTCGCAGACGCGGTACACTGGCCATCAGCATCTTGGAATAAGGATGAAGCGGCTCGCGAAAGAAACGTTGTGCATCGCTCGTTTCGATAATTTGTCCAGCATACATTACCGCCACTCGATCTGCCAATTCACTCGAAGTAGCAATATCGTGGGTGATCAAAATAAAGCTGACCTCTAGTTCTTTCTTGAGGCGTTTCAACACGTTGAAAATGTTCGCCTGTGTAAGAACATCCAGAGCAGAGGTAGGCTCGTCGAGAATCACCAACATAGGAGCTGTCACCAAGGCCATAGCAATCGCCACACGCTGGCGCATGCCTCCACTAAGCTCAAATGCGTAGCGATTCAAAAAGTCTAGCGGTACGCCTACTTGTTGGAACATCTTAGCAGCCTGAGCCAAGGCATCCTCTTTCTTGGTACCATAATGAACTATCATCGGCTCAGCCACCTGATCGCCAACCCGCAGCACGGGATTGAGAGCATTCATAGCAGCTTGAGGCACAAACGACATCCGCACCCAGCGAATGTTTTGACGAAACTGCTCGTCATCCAACGCCATGATGTTCGCGTTCTCCAAGTAAATCTTGCCGCTGTATCTTTCTACATTTCGAGGCAGCAAGCGAAGCAGAGCTCTGGCAAGCGAACTTTTTCCACATCCTGACTCGCCGAGGATAACCACAGCCTCCTTGTATCCTAATTCAAAGAATACTCCATCTACAGCCTGTACAGCACCGTTCCGAGTTCGAAAGTGCAGCACAAGATCGTTGACACGCAACAAGGGTTCTTTTGCCACGACTTACACCTCGCGCAGACGTGGATTGAAGATACGATCGAGCGAGAAGCCAACCAAGGAGAAGGCCAGCCCTGTCATCAGTAGGATAAAAGCTGGCTCCAACACCCAGTAATACTGTCCCTTAATAAGAGCCCCGTTGCTTACTCCCTCTTGGATCAATTTCCCCCAGGTAGGCAAGATTGGGTCACCCAAACCGATAACCGTCAACGAGGCTTCAAGAAAAACGTTAGATGGGATCAGGATCACCAATTGAGGAATAAGCAGGGGAACGATACGAGGCACAAGATAGTGAAGAACGATGCGTAAGTTGCTGGCGCCATAGGCACGAGCTGCTTCTACATACGGCGATTCCTTGATCTGTAAAAAGACGGCGCGGAAGTTCTTGATTGCTCCGCCAAAAATGCTCAAAGCAATGACGGCGACCAGCATAGTCCACAAGCTTCGTGAATAAAATGTGCCGATCATGATCAGAATGGAGAGGAAAGGCAAGATCAGGTTGATCTCAGTAATACGCTGAATCACCTCATCCACCCATCCTCCGTACCAGGTACCAAAGGCAGCAATGATCATGGTCGTGATGGTAGAACCAACTGCCGTCAGAAAGCCAAACATTAGGGCAATCGGGGCTCCCCACATGAGAGCAATGGTAATATCCCGGCGACGATGATCGGTTCCAGCCCAACCATATACGTGGCCATATACGATCAATTCAACGTCTACTGTAGAGTTTTCTTCAAAGGCCACAGCCTGCACTTGCAATTCATATTGACCAGCAACCACTTCCGGTTTCGGGGTCTCCGCCGTTAGGTCTATGAAGATACCTTGTTCGGGGCTGAAATTTTTCAGCCGGCGCTGCAGTTTTTGGTCTTGAGAGAAACGATAGTTAAATCGCTTGGTAATCGAAAAATTGCCAACGTTGATCTCACGACCATCAGGAGTGATGATCTTGACCGTGACAAACGGCGATTTCTCTTTGTAATCTGAGTAGAAGTAGAGGGACACTTCTTGAGGGAAGCGCTTCGATCGATACTCAAACGGCAAGGAGATAAAGACCTTTTTGGCGCCCTGCGAAAACTCTTCGACCTTTGTTCCATCTCCTTCTGCCGTATTTAGCCAGAAGGTTTCTGGCAAATCTTCGCGCAAAAACCAGTTCACCCATTTGGGTTGAGCGGTCTTTGGTGTGCGATACCAGACGTCTTCGTCGCCACGCCATAGTGAGATTGCCTCATGGTACGGCAAAGCGATCACCGTGTAAATGGCAAAAACCACCAAGGCAACAATCAAAATCAGCCCAACAACAGCAGAAGGGTAATGAGTGAGATCCCGCAGAAAACTCTTGAGTTGACTCATTGCTTTGCACTCTCGCTTCCGATTTTGACTCGTGGATCGACTAGCGCATACACAAAGTCTAGTAGGAACACGGTAATCGCTAGCAAGTAAGCAAAAATCACCGTAGTTCCCACAATGACCGGAGTATCAAACAGGCCGGCAGCAATCAAGGTTGTTCGTCCTAATCCAGGCCAATTGAACACTCCCTCGAAGATGGGTGCGCCTGCCCACACGCTAATCAACAGGAACGCAAAACTTGTGATAATGGTGGGCAAAGTCGGTCGCAGAATATATTTGCGTTCAATGTCGCGATTGTTCAACCCTTTGGCTTTCGCCATATCCACATAGTCTTCGCTGGAGTAGATCAAGAAAAAGGTGCGCGAGCTAAAGATCGAGAAAGCCATCTGATTCATGAAAAGCGCCATAGCCGGCAAAATCATGTGTTTGAGCAGACTGAGCGCATATTCGATCTTGTTTTCAGGGGGCGGAACATCCACCATACCGCCAAAAGGTAAAACGCGCAAATAAGCAGCAAAGATAACGATTAGGAAGATGCCATAAAACCAGGCCGGGACTGCCGACATGGGAGAAAGAGTTACGATAACCTTATCCATCCAACTGCCGTAACGGCGCGAGAGAGCTAGCGCTGAAAACAATGTTATGAAAAACAAGGCGATATCCACCGTGCCAAACAGCAGCAACGTAGATGGCAAACGCTCAAGGACAATTTCCTTGACCTTGCGAGAACCGTTATCGGCATTCATGAACTCGGCAAAACCGAGATTAAGAGTGAGAGCATTCCGCAAAAAGGCGATGCTGCGCACGGCAAATGGGCGGTCTAATCCCAAACGTTTCTCTTCAACCTTGATTCTCTCTTCGATCAACTTTGCACGCTGATCCCCTGTCAGCATGCGAAGAGAGGGATCATTCCGCACTTGCATCTGGACTTGCTCACGAATCTCACCGCGACGGATCTCATCCACGTGTCCACCCATGTTGGCGATCAAGATGGTTAAATAAAGTCCTACGACCACAGTGAACGCCATCGTTATCAGACGGATCAACATATATTTTCCGACACGCGCCAATGTGCTTTCGGAAAATTTTGTCTTTGGTACCGTTACGGCAGGCGCACTCAGAGTTGTCTCTGCCATATTCCCTCATTTACATATACATAAAGCAACATTTCGTTAAGACCAGCTCACACACTTCACAAAGGAAGATAGCCTGACAGGGAGAAGGCCCCTGTCAGGCTGTGAAGCAACACCCACGCTTATTTGACAACGACAATGTCAAGGCTGGCAAAGCCAGGAATGCTGACCAGTTTGCTGACGACAGCCACCTCGAGCCTGTAGGCGCCCGCCTCAAATCCACCGGTCAAATCGGCGCCGAGCGAGAACGTGTACTGGCCATCAGCCACGAACTCAGCTTGACCCGAAGCAACCAAGTTGCTAGCCGAGTCGAACACCAGATACTTGACACTTTCAAGGTCTGCTGCCGCGTAAGGTTCATCGGCAAAGGTGACCAACACTTCGTAGTTGGCTTCCTGACCGGCCACCACCTGACCATCCCCGCTGAGATCAACCACCGGGATGCGAGGTTCGGCGAAGCGAGCCCACTTATCGGCCGGATCCGGATAGGCCTCGTTGCGCTTGAGCACTGCGTTGCCCTCAGTGGTGAAGACGCGGTCTAGGTAGAACGGACCGGTGCCAACCCAGAAGTGACCATGATCAGCGTACCACTTGCTCAAGTTCTCGTAGCGAGCCTTGGCTTCATCGACAGTGATGTAGTTGCCGAGCGTGGGAGCGTAGGGGATGTACCCTTCGGCCAGCGCTTGATCCAGGTATTTCTTCTGGATCTCCAACGTTGGGCCGTCGATCATGTTGGTCCACTCAACGCCCTTTTCAGTCGCCTTGTCGTTGGTGAAGGCAACCTCACCCGCTGCTTCGGCCAGAATTGCCGGGGTCAGGTTATGCCAGCCGGCCTGACCGTAGGCATAGTTCGGCCACCAGCTGCCCCCGAAGGTCTCAGCGTCCAATGCATAGGCATCCGAGTAGGTGGAGATCACCAAGGGATTGGTGGACTCGATCTTCACGCCGCGGAAGGAAGCAACAAAGGCTTCGAAGTCCGGTACATAGGACGCATCATAGATCGCTGAGGCTTCCTTGGCACGGTCGAAGGTCAGGATCATGGCGATGACAAAGTCGGCTGGGGAGAGCGGGCTGCCATCGTGCCACTTAACCTTCTCGAACATATCTGCCGGATAGGTCCAAGTGACCTTAACGTTAGCGGTTTTGCCTGCGCCGGCAGGGATGAAGGTTTGCGCCTCAGCATCCCAATCCACCCAAGCATCGGCCGGCACCTCGATCGTGTCTGCAAACTTTAGATCCACCCAATCCAGGGTCTTGGCGATCGGCAGACCGGTTTTTGCCGTCACTTCGAGTTTGGCAGCGCGCTGCGGCCACGCCAAACCGGTATACGGATCCGGCATGCTCGCCACATCATCAGTTGCGCGAATCACCATCTGATCGGAAATCCAGTTTGAACCACCAATAGGATTCCACGGATCGATGAAGTTGTCGCTCAAGGCGATGCGCACCGTACCGCCTTCCTTCCCCACGAAGCGCACCGTGTGCGGATACAGGCGCGAACCAGAAATACCGCCGGCCAGATCGGCGGCCACGGAGACCTCCTTACGATAGGGGAAGAAAGCCTGCGTGTCGATGAGCCAGACATGGTAAGCAAACTCCGAAGAGAGCAACAAGGCTTTCTTGAACAGCTCCGCGCGCTCTTCGATCGTGGTGAAGTCGTTGTTCCACAGCTTTTTAGCTACGTCGTAGAACTCTTGACCAACCACATCGGCGGTTAGATAGTTCGTAGACAAGCCACAGCAGCCACCAAAGTCGGTATAGTAGAAGCCAAATGACGTACCATCATCGCGGGAAATAGCCGTATTAATCCAGCCTTCCGTATAGAGATTCCACTGACCCTCAAACGGATCACTGCGCAGCCAGATCGGAGAAGCCTCGGCACGAACCTTGTATTGGCGATCAACCGTGAAACCAAGGCTTTCTAGCTGGTTGGCAACATAGTTGCCAAAGCCTTGGCCCCATTCCACGCGGATGATGAAGATCAACGTCACAGGCTGGCCATTAAGCTGCCACTTGCCATTTGCGTCCTTGGTGGCTCCTAGTTTCTCCATCTCAGCATTGATGATCTCCGCCGCCTTCTCTGGGTTGTAGGCGTATTTCGCCTCCAGAGAGCGAGCAGCATCAATGTGGCGCACGTAGTCCGGGAAGACGCCGACCAGCGGGCTGTACTTGGGTAATCCTAGGCCGGCAAAGATCTCTTGGACGACGTACTTGCGATCCACCAACATGTTGACCGCTTCGCGAATCTTGGCCACTCCGAAGGGATTGACACGACCATCGTTGAATTGAGGGATGGGATTGAACAACAGGCCAAAATTCAGACCAAACGAGTTGGCATAAGTCAAGTTGGGATCGCCCTGAACGGTCTTGAAATCGTCTGCGTTGGTATTGCCATCAGCACAGATATCGAGGTCGCCGGCCTGGAGCTGTGCAATACACAGTGCATCATCGCCTTGCTCCGAGAAGACAATCTCATCAACCCAAGCCCCATTGCGCACGACCGGTTCCGGCGTGGGAGTTGGGGGAGCCTGTGGGGGTTGCGTTGGAGCAGCGGGAGGCTGAGTTGGGGCCGGAGTCTCGGCCGGCGCGCAAGCGGCCAGCACCATTGAGGCGACCACTAGAACGCTCAGCACCAGTATGACGCGGTTCTTATACATGACTTTCTCCTCCTAATCGAAATCAAGATAGTGTGAAACAGAGGATGCAACTGAACGCATGCGAAATAGACCATCCTACTTCCTGCCAAAAACCACCTCCTTCCCGGCGTAAAGGATTCTCCAAGCCGAACATACAAGTCAATATAGTAGCACAAGCATACCAGAAAGTCAAGCCAGTTGGGCCTTGTTCAATAAGTACACTTGACGCGCAAGGAGAGCCCGGTAGAGCAGGCATGGGAGGGGATCAGCAATGGAATCAGCCGCTGTTCAAGGGTCAAACGGCTCGCTTGTAGCTCTTTCTAGAGACAGTTCGTATCATTCAAATAGACTTATTGAACAAGCCCAGCCAGTTGGGGCTTGTTCAATAAGCACCCTTGACGCGTACAAGGAGAGTCCGGTGGTACAGGCATGGGAGGGAAATCAGCGATGAATCAACCGCCGATTGAAGGGTCAAACGGCCTTCTTGCGGCTCTTCTAGAGACAGTTCATACCATCCAAAGAGACTTATTGAACAAGCCCGCAGCAGGTTGACCAGGCGCAAACGATGCTATCCTCTAGATCAATACCTGCCTCAATCCTCGATGGTTCTGTTTCCTCCCCGCTTGAGACCGAGCGCTGGCCCCAAATTTGGCGCCTGGACCCCAGCCACCGTAAGCACAACTAACGCCGCTTCACCCCCTTCTCGCTTGCTGCCTCGCAGATATTTTTCGTCCAGGCTCAGGTCGCACTCCTCCACCAGTAGACCGCATAGGGCATCTTCGATGGCGCCTTCCTTCAGCCGGCTCAGCACTGTACAGAACGTGCTCAAGCCGTCGGATTGCTCGGTCTTTGGGCGTGCATTATCGCACGGTTTCGTTGTGGGTCAAAGCCTACGTCGAACGGATACCCGATCCGCCCGTTCCTACTAGGATCGAGAAAGTGGAAATGGACGAGTAATTCACCGGCCGTCCATGGCGCAAGCAGCGTTTTCCGAACTATCCAGCTCATGTGTTTCAGTTTATCAACCCATAATTTAGCCACTCCCGAAACCAGCCGTTTCGCCCAAGGCCTCCCAAAAGAGGGTACAATCTATGTTCATGAAGACCAACTCGCTATCGCTGTTTGCTGACCTTCTGCTGCCTAGCATCAAAAACACCTACGACGCCATCCGACGCCTTCCCCAACTTCCGGGGGCCTACTTTCATCCTTGGCGGCGCGAGAGCGTGCGTCGTCTCGCTGCGCTTAAGGATGCCTATCGAGGTCAACGAGCATTTATCCTCGGGAACGGCCCTTCCCTGCGTCATACTGACCTACACCGACTGCACAACGAATTCACCTTCGGCCTGAACCGCATTTATCTGCTCTTTCCAGAGCTAGGATTTTCCACCTCGTTTCTGGTCTCTGTCAATGACCTGGTGATCGAGCAATGTGCTCATGAGATAGCAGCCCTCTCGATCCCCAAATTCATCTCCTGGCGTGCCCACCGCCACTTTCGCCACCTGCCGATGAGCGAGCGTCCGATCTTTCTTTATACCACCTACACCGGCCCGCGCTTTGCACGCGATGCTCGAGGGCGCTTGTGGGAAGGAGCTACTGTCACCAACGTGGCGTTGCAGTTGGCATTCCATATGGGATTTCAACAGGTGATCCTGGTTGGCGTCGATCATAACTTCGTCAGCAAGGGAGCGGCTAATCAAACCGTGGTATCCGACGGAGATGATCCCAATCACTTCTCGCCACACTACTTCGGCAAGGGCTTCCGCTGGCAATTGCCGGACCTTGAAACCTCAGAGATCGGCTATCGCTTGGCGCGCCAAGCCTATGAAGCCGCCGGCCGTCAAGTGTTGGATGCAACCATCGGCGGCAAGTTGACCATCTTCCCAAAAGTAGATTACGACTCGCTGTTCTAAACCAGAACTGGAACCATGTCTTCTCTTTCTCTGCCTTTGCTTGAACGGTTGTGTAACGCTATCGCCATTTCGGGCGACGAGGGCGAAGTGCGTCAGATTGTCCTTGAACAGGTTGCCCCTTTGGCCGATGAAGTGCGTGTGGACGCGCTAGGAAATGTCTTGGTGACGAAACACGCCAAGGAGGCGAATCCGCTGCGGGTGTTGTTAGCGGCGCATATGGATGAGGTGGGGTTCATGGTGGTTGCTGAGGAAGGCGAAGGGGTCTATCGCTTTGAGCCCGTTGGGGGTGTGGACGTGTCCTCGGTAGCCGGCAAGGTTGTTTTGATCGGCAAGAAGCGCGTTCCGGCGGTGATCGGAATCAAGGCGATCCATCTCTTGAGCGAGGAGGAGCGCAAGCAAAAGGTCCGGTTGGAAGCGCTGCGCTTGGATACCGGCAAGAACGGCAAGGTGCAAGTGGGAGATCGGGTTGGGTTCGCCACGCGCTTCCGGCGGGTGGGAAATGTCGTGTTCGCTAAGGCGCTGGATAATCGTTTGGGGGTTTCGATCCTGATCGAGGTGTTGAAGTCCGCGCCGGCTCATCTGGAGTTGATGCTGGCGTTCACCGTTCAGGAGGAGATCGGCCTGCGAGGGGCTCGCGTCGCAGCACACGCCCTGAATCCTGATCTGGCTATCGCCGTGGACTCCACGCCGGCCCGCGATCTACCCACCCACGACGGTCGCGAGAACACCACTTACAACACCCACCTGGGGGCCGGCCCAGCCATCTATGTGGCCGACGCAGCTACCCTCTCCGATCGGCGTTTGGTAGAGCATTTCATCTACACGGCTGAGGCGGAGGGGCTCCCCTATCAAATCCGCCAACCGGGCGGCGGAGGCACCGATGCCGGCGCCATCCACCGCCAGCGGACGGGCATCCCCTCGATTTCCATCTCTGTGCCCACCCGTTACTTGCATACGCCGATTGGCTTGTGTCGGTTGGATGATTGGCAAAACACCTTCCGGCTGATCCTGGCCGGCCTAGGCCGCTTGAACCGTTCAACCTGGCCGCAACCGACACCCTAGAGGAATAGCAACGCCTCAGGCCAACCATCCGACTCGGCTCAAAAAAAACCAGGTGATCCATGTACCAAATCACCTGGTTTGGGCGTTTTTATTAGGATAAGGAAGGTTAGGCTTCGCGCACTTCTCCATCGATCACGTCGCCAGAGCCGCCTGGCGGCGTAGAGGGGCCGGCTGGACCGGGCTGGGGTTGGCCTTGCGCATACAGTTGCTGACTGAGGGCATGGAAGGCCTGCTGCACGGCATCGGTCGCTCGGCGGATGCGCTGGATGTCATCGCTCTGCATGGCGGACTTCAGGTCGTTGATGCGCGCCTCAATGTCGCTGCGCTCGGCAGATGGCACTTTATCGCCTAGTTCGCGCAGAGCCTTTTCGGTCTGGTAGATCAAGTTATCGGCCGTGTTGCGGGCTTCCACCAATTCACGTCGGCGGCGATCTTCCGCTTCATGCTGGCGCGCTTCCTGCACCATGCGCTCGATCTCATCCTTGGTGAGGTTGGTCGAGGCGGTGATAGTAACCTTCTGTTCTCTGCCAGTGGCCTTATCCTTGGCCGTCACGTTGAGGATGCCGTTGGCGTCAATGTCAAAGGTCACCTCGATCTGCGGCACGCCGCGCGGGGCCGGCGGGATGCCCTCCAAGCGGAAGCGCCCCAGCGACATGTTGTCGGTCGCCATAGGACGTTCACCCTGCAGGATGTGGATATCCACCGCTGTCTGATTATCGGCTGCCGTGGAGAAGATTTCCGTCTTGCGGACGGGGATGGTCGTGTTGCGAGGGATCATCACCGTCATCACGCCACCCAGGGTCTCCACACCCAGCGAGAGCGGCGTCACGTCTAGGAGCAAGATGTCTTTCACCTCGCCGCCCAACACGCCGGCCTGAATGGCCGCGCCAACCGCCACCACCTCATCGGGGTTGACGCCCTTGTTGGGCTCCTTGCCGTTGGTCAGACGGCGAACCAGCTCCTGAACCATGGGCATGCGGGTGGCTCCTCCCACCAACACCACTTCATCTAGATCATCGGGGGTCAGGCCGGCATCGCGCAGTGCGTTCTCAAATGGCGTGCGACAACGCTCCAGCAAGTGCTCGGTCATCTGCTCGAACTTGGCGCGGGTTAGGCGCAGCTGGAGGTGCTTCGGCCCGTTGACATCGGCCGTGATATATGGCAGGTTGATCTCGGTCTCTAGGACGGACGAGAGCTCGATCTTCGCTTTTTCGGCCGCCTCGCGCAGGCGTTGCAAGGCCTGACGGTCGTTGCGCAAATCAATGCCATACTCTTTCTTGAACTCCTCGGCCGCCCAGTTGACGATTCGCTGATCCCAGTCATCGCCGCCTAGGTGAGTATCTCCACTGGTGGCTTTGACCTCAATCACGCCATCGCCGACTTCCAAAATTGAGACATCGAAGGTGCCACCACCCAAGTCAAAGACCAGGATGGTCTCGTTTTTCTTCTTGTCCAGACCATAGGCCAGTGCGGCGGCTGTCGGTTCATTGATGATGCGCAGCACTTCTAGGCCGGCAATCTTGCCGGCATCCTTGGTCGCTTGCCGCTGGCTATCGTTGAAGTAGGCTGGGACGGTAATCACCGCCTGGGTGACGGGCTGACCAAGATAGGCTTCCGCATCGGCCTTCAACTTGGCTAAGATCATGGCCGAGATCTCCTGCGGACTATACTCCCGATTCATCACCGGGATGCGCACCCGCACATCGTCGGCCGGCCCGCGCAGCACCTGATAAGGCACCATTTTGCGTTCTACTTCCGTCTCATCATAGCGACGACCGATAAAACGCTTGATAGAATAGACGGTGTTTTCGGAGTTAATGATCGCCTGTCGCTTTGCCGTCTGGCCGACCAGGCGCTCTCCGTTCTTGTTAAACGCAACCACCGAGGGGCACAACCGGCCACCCTCTGCCGTGGGGATAACGGTCGCTTGCCCGCCCTCCATCACCGCCACAACCGAGTTAGTCGTTCCAAGGTCAATTCCAATGATCTTTCCCATACAGACACTCCTCTCCCAAACCGGATATTGTTTTTGTCATCGGATAGGGTCTCAATGTGCTCCCTAACTCTACTCCCTGTATACAAGAATTCTGTTAACGTAGTGTTGGATTTTTACAAAAGGCCAAAACAACCGTGCGTCACCCCACGAGGCGGTGACGCACTGCAACGAAAGGCTGAAGAAACGTAGCTCTAGGGCTGGCTAATTTGCAACCAATCGACTTCGATCTTCACCGGCGTGACATTCAGCGAGGAAATGGCAAACCCCACGAAGCCCTGGCGAAGGGCGAACCTACGCTCAACAACCGGGCTACCTTTGGGTTCAACCCCGTTGATGAAAAAGGAGAGCACATTGCCTTTGCAGATGAACGTGTATTGATTGGTGTCTTTACCCATCTTGATGGCTCTAGAACCACCGTTTGCGATCCGCTGATAGCGCCCGTTCTCATAAAAGAACAGGTACCACAGTCCATCACTCTGTACCGCCCATTCATACCAGCTCTCTTCATTAGCGTGGCAGATAAGGCTTACCTGCTGAGTGTTGACCCCACGGTTCTCAACGAGCAAGTCTAACCGAACATCCTCATAGCGAAACCCTTTGTAGAAGTAGTACGCATACAAATGGCGATCGGTGATATCGAACACCATGCGTCCATTGTTGAAACTATACTTGGCTTTATTGGGATTAGAACTGCTCATGCCCTTGATCACATTAAACGTCCATTGCGGGTCGCGATCGAACTCCTGGGTGAAGTAAGGACCTTGCTCGCCGCCGGCGGTTCCAGCGCCTTCCCCTGTGCTACTGCCCGTCGAACCAAACGTCTCAACAACCGCCAAAGGGCGACCGTTCAGTTGCCCCTCCAAGATTTCGTTGGTTGCAAAGCGGATCACCCTCAACGACATGGTGTCAGTCGGATTGCGGGAGCGCAAAATATCACAGTAATCCTTCATGGTCCCATCGGTGGCCAATACCAGCCCTTCCATTTGGTAGAGCAGATCGCCGGCTTGAACCCCGGCCCGATCGGCCGGGCTGCCCGACTTGACCGACATCACCCAGATGCCAGAGAGATCCCCTTCTGGCGAAGAGACCGCCATTCCATTGATGCCAATGCTCAATACATCTTTTCCCTGACGTAGGTCGGCCAGGAATCTCTGAGCGGTCTGAGCATCGATCGCAAAGTACTGGTTGTAATCGGGACGTCCTCTATAGTTGACTCCGACTATCTTCGCACCGGCAGTCACCAGCGGGCCGCCCGAATTGCCTGGATTGATGGTAGCATCGTGACCGAGCACGTGGTCCAAAGAAGCCCAGAAAGTTTGACCGGCGGCCTTTTCTTTCGAGATGATCCCCTTGGTGAGCGTGAATTCCGGCTCGCCAAGCGGGAAACCAGCGGCGTACACCTCCAACCCGGTTCGCGGTTCCTCGTTGTACCATTCCAAATAGTTGAAGTCGCTCCCATCGATCTGGATCACCGCCAGGTCAGCGCACTCCGAAGCACCGAGCACCTTGGCGCTGTATTCCTGACCGTTCAGAAATACCTTCAAGGTAGCCGCACCGGTGACCACATGATTGTTAGTGACGGCTATCCCTGCCGGATCGATCAAAAATCCGGAGCCACGGCCGGCAGCGTTCACCACCAGACCATACTCCGGATCGACAAAGGTCCCTACCGCTTCGATCTGCACCACCGCATTTCGCAGCTGATCCAGCGTGGTCACCACTTTGCTCGGCTCAACAGCCGTGGGCGCACGAGAGGGGGAAGTAGGGGACATAGGGGAAGGTTCCAAAGTAGGCGCACTGACAGTCACCGGAAACAGGTTACACGCCAGCCCGATCCCCAAGGCGAGTGAAAGAACAAAGAAAAAAGGTGTGAGCGGTTTCATGTTTCTCCTTTTTATAGATCGTCGAGATCAAGCCGACAAGATTATCGGAGCAACTTCCCCCCTTATCTCGGCCACCATGCAGGCTGTCCTGGTCAAAGACCTCTCCAAACGCTCCAAGCAAGGTAAGACTGCGATACCCAGCGAGCAGGTGGAGATGCCGGGAATCGAACCCGGGTCCGAAGGATTCGACCCTCGGAAATCTACGAGCGTAGCCAATTGTTGCTGCTCACAACAAGCTCTCCAATTGGCAAGAGAGTCCTGTTGCTAGCCGTTGGGTCTTACGCACGTTTAGCGGCGTCCCGTGCGGCACTCCGCCTTTGTCACGCCCAACCGGTCCCTGGCGGAGCTCGGGGCCAGCGGACGCGGCCTTACTCAGAAGGCCAGCTGCTCATGCGCTCGCTTTAGGCAGCAAGCGGCAATGCAGCGTAGGAAGTGCGGTTGGCACTTTTTGTTTGCGCTGATTTTACGAGTTCGGCGCCTCTCGGCTCGCATTCCGGGACCAGCCTCCTCCGTCGAAACCTGTCATCCCCAAGTCGGGCTTGGCCCGTGCACTATTATTATAACTCACCTTACGCAGTTGGAGTAAACTTGGTGCATGAAAAACGGCAAACTCTTTGACCTGTACAGCGATTATCTGATAAGCGCCTTCGGGCAAACCACGGCGACCGGGCTGTCTGCACTGTTGGATGGCGAAATCAGCCATGATCAAGTGCAACGGTTGCTGGCAGGCCCTGAGCGGACCTCTGCGGATTTATGGCGGGTTGCCAAGCCGCACGTGCGCCAGATTGAGAGTGACGATGGTGTCATCATTGTGGATGACAGCATTGCCGAGAAACCATACACCGATGAAAACGATATTGTTTGCTGGCACTATGATCATTCTCAGCAACGAACGGTCAAGGGCATCCACTTTGTCACCTGCTTATATCACAGCCGGGGAGTGTCGTTGCCCGTTGGGTTTGAACTGGTTCGCAAAACCAAACGCTACACCGACCCGAAGGACGGGAAGGAAAAGCGCCGCGCCGAGAAAACCAAGAATGCAATGTACCGCGACCTCTTGCAACAAGCCGTGAAAAACCAGATTCCGTTCCGCTATGCGCTCAACGATATCTGGTT
>OGCI01000497.1_pt1 | contig 44991 bp, 44 predicted proteins | sample 1570021 | NCBI WGS metagenome assembly OGCI01 (sample SAMN06264664, study PRJEB24512) | hot springs metagenome | isolation source: Hot spring water | place: South Africa: Tshipise | collected 2015-06-21
TCGATCTAACTGATTTTGTATCAAAACCCAGTTAATGACATCATACAAGACTGGGCTTCTTAAGTATTGCCTTTTTTTCGGGTCATCGGACAATCGAATTTCCAATTTCGATGATTTTTCACCTTGACATATTACCGCAGGACTGCGTATGTATTGTACGCATAGTATCTCCGAGCAAAGAAAGAAATAAACAAAAAAAGATCGACTTTCCGAATGAGAAAGTCGATCCATCTCTTTCCGTCTATGCTGATGTTTTTCTTTCATACTCCACGACAGTTCCATCATGTAAAATGAGAAGCGGAGCTTTTTCACCGCGTACCGTTTGTGCCGTAATGACACACTTTTTCACATCTTCACGAGACGGTAATTCAAACATAACATCAAGCATGATGCCTTCAATAATTGAACGCAATCCGCGTGCCCCTGTTTTCCGTTCAATCGCGCGTTTGGCAATTTCACGAAGCGCTTCTTCTTCAAATTCAAGCTCAACATCGTCAAGCTCAAGCATTTTTTCATACTGCTTCACGAGCGCATTTTTCGGCTTCACTAAAATGTCGACAAGCGCGTCTTCATCGAGCGGCTGCAAGCTTGTAATCACCGGAAGACGACCAACAAACTCTGGAATTAACCCGAACTTTAATAAGTCTTCTGGCAACACTTTGGACAATAAATCTTTTTCTTCGACTTCAGCTTGTACATCAGAGCTAAAACCGATTACTTTTTTACCGAGTCGCCGCTTAATAATTGGCTCTAAACCGTCAAACGCTCCCCCGCAAATGAACAAAATGTTTGTCGTGTCAATTTGGATAAACTCTTGATGCGGATGCTTGCGCCCCCCTTGTGGCGGCACGCTCGCGATAGTACCTTCTAAAATTTTTAATAATGCTTGTTGTACACCTTCACCGGATACGTCACGCGTAATGGAAGGGTTTTCTGATTTTCGTGCAATTTTGTCAATTTCATCAATGTAAATAATTCCTTTTTCTGCTCGTTCAATATCATAATCTGCAGCTTGAATGAGCTTTAATAAAATATTTTCGACGTCTTCACCTACATATCCAGCTTCCGTAAGCGATGTTGCATCAGCGATCGCAAACGGCACATTTAAAATGCGTGCAAGCGTTTGAGCGAGCAACGTCTTTCCGCTTCCTGTCGGTCCAATCATTAAAATATTACTTTTTGCTAATTCGACGTCATCGATTTTGCTGTTTGAATTAATGCGTTTGTAATGGTTATACACCGCCACCGAGAGCGCCTTTTTCGCCTCATCTTGTCCGATAACGTACTCATCTAAAATTTCGCGAATTTCCTTCGGCTTCGGCACATCTTTAAACTCAACTTCTTCTTCCGATCCGAGCTCTTCTTGCACGATTTCTGTGCACAATTCAATGCATTCATCACATATGTATACACCTGGGCCAGCGACGAGCTTACGTACTTGTTCTTGCGTTTTACCGCAAAATGAGCATTTTAACTGCCCTTTTTCATCATTAAATTTAAACATGTTTTCACCCCTTATTCCTCTACGATCATATGTACATAAAAATGAAAAAACGTTATGTATTCGTCATTTTATCATAAATCTTTAAAAGTATGCCAATAAAAATGCAAATGTGCACGAAAAGTTAGAAAACTTTCATTACTGCAACTATATGTGGAAAGAACAAGGCACATGATGCACCTTGTTCTTTCTCTTCTCATTATGCAACAACTTTGCTGTTTTCAACAAGGAAATCGATTGCTTTGCGCATTTTTAAATCTTCTTTTAGGCCGTCTACTGTACCCAAAAGTTCTTTTAACTTATCTACTGATAGGTTATATAAGTTAGCCATTTCTTGCAATTCTTTTTCTACTTCTTCTTCTGTGACGTCAATGTTTTCCGCTTTTACGATCGCTTCAAGCGTCAACGTTACACGAACACGTTTTTCTGCTTCTTCTTTCATTTGCTCGCGAAGTGCCGCTTCATTTTGTCCAGAGAATTGATAGTATAAGTCAAGGTTTAACCCTTGCATTTGTAAACGTTGCTCAAACTCACGAATCATACGGTCTGTTTCGTTTTTCACCATCACTTCTGGGATGTCCATTTGCGCGTTTTCTGTTGCTTTTTGAACAACCGCATCACGAAGCGCCGCTTCGGCTTCCTCTTTTTTCTCTTTTGTTAAGCGGTCTTTAATTTTTTCTTTTAGGGCATCTAATGTTTCTACTTCTTCATCTGCATCTTTCGCAAATTCATCGTCAAGCGCTGGAAGTTGTTTTGTTTTCACTTCATGCAATTTGATTTTAAATACTGCTGGTTTGCCCGCCAATTGTCCCGCATGATATTCCTCTGGGAACGTCACTTCAATGTCTTTTTCTTCTCCAGCAGCCATGCCGATTAATTGTTCTTCAAATCCAGGAATGAATGTACCTGATCCGACGACGAGCGAATAGTTTTCTGCTTTTCCACCTTCAAACGGTTCACCATCAACGAATCCTTCGAAATCGATGACGACTGTATCCCCGTTTTCTACTGTTCCTTCTTCTTTCACAACAAGCTCAGCGTGGCGTTCTTGTAAACGTTTTAATTCTTGCTCCACATCTTCATCAGTTACCGTGTCGTCTAACTTTTCCACTTCAAGCCCTTTGTATTGACCAAGTGTTACTTCTGGCTTCACTGTCACTTTTGCAGTAAAAATTAAGCTTTTTCCTTTTTCCATTTGCTCGATGTCGATTTCTGGACGATCGACTGGCTCGATGCCTGTTTCTTCAACAGCTTTTGCGTATGCCTCTGGCAATAAAATATCTAACGCATCTGCGTATAATGATTCAACACCGAAACGCTTTTCAAATAAAGAGCGAGGAATTTTACCTTTACGGAATCCTGGAATTTGTACTTTTTTCACTACTTTTTTAAACGCTTCGTCTAATCCTTCGTTCACTTTTTCAGCGTCTACTTCAACTGTAAGAACGCCTTGGTTGCCTTCGAGTTTTTCCCATTTCGCCGACATGCTCATTTCCCTCCAACTTCAAAAATTCATGTAAATGAACTACATATATGTAGGCATACACGGTTTTATGTGTAATACAACCACTATATTATACCATACAATCATATACTTTCAACAGAAAGCCACAATTTTTCTACCTCATAAAGTTTGGCAACAAGCGGATGTGTACATATCATTTCGCCATTTTCGCATTGTTGAACATATATATGTAGGGCATCTGCCCATTGTTGTACCGGCTGCTCTGGTAGAAATGGATATATCATAAACATGTAGCGAATCCATATTTGCTTGCTCCACTCGTACATCGTCGGATTTTGCTTTGCCCACGTTTGATCGACGATGTGAAGCACTTGCTCTGAAAATTGTTCTTGTTTTCGCTCATCGAGATAAGCGGGAACAACGGTCATCGTTTGGCCAAATTTTTTAACGGTCATTTGCTCCGTCACTTGTTCTTTCCTTAATAAGTGTAATATCGTCGTTTTTACAGTCGGATGTTTCATTTCATCACACAAGTAGCGGGCAAATATTGGCACGAGATGCGGCACAACGTTTGCCTTAAGCTGCTGAAGGACGCGAAGCTGGGACGTCCATTGATCGCTTTGCAAAATCGCTTCATATTGTTTTTTCTGTTGTTCCCAATGCGAATGAATCATTTTTTCACTAAACTGCAAAAGCGGTAACAATGAGGTGCAGTCGATCCCTTTTTGTTGCAACGTCTGAATTGCTACGACAACTTCATCGTATTGTTGCAGATGGACAAGCATAGAAATGTATACTGTCCAATCCCCTACACCACGCGCTAACAGCTGTTCACATTTTTCTTTCGCCTCTTCTGCTCGCCCCATTTCAAACAAGCAAACAACAAGCGCCATTTCTACATCATCATCGTTCCGATTGAATTGTTGCAATTGTGTAAAATATGTATATGCTTCCTTGTACCGTTTTCCTTTTAACGCATTCATTCCTTCAGCCAACAACCGCTCTTTAATATATGGGTGCGGAATGACTTTTCGATTTTTCACTTGTACCCACCTTCATGTACATTTATTTTTCAGTTTAACAACGTTTGCCTATAAACTCAATAAAAAACGCCCTCGACGATTTGTCAAGAGCGTGATTGTTCATAAGCAACGATATGCGGCTCATACACGAACGTTAAGTCGATTTCATCCCAGCCTTTTAAAAGAAGTTGTTTCCGATACGGATCAATGTCAAACGTGCTTGTAAACCCTTCATCATCGAAGACGACTTGCTGTTCAAGCGAAATGGTGAGCTCATAGTCTGACCGTTGCGCCTGTTTCAATAAATACGCAACGTCTTCTTTCGATAGCTTAATAGGAAGTAAGCTATTTTTTAAACAGTTGTTGTAAAAAATATCTGCAAATGAAGGAGCAATAACAGCACGAAAGCCGTAATCAGCAAGCGCCCATGGGGCATGCTCACGAGATGAACCACAACCGAAATTTTCATTAGCGACTAAAATTGTCGCTCCTTCGTTTTCAGGACGATTTAATTCGAACTGTGGATTTGGCGTGCCATCTGGAAGATAACGCCAATCGTAAAAAAGAAATTTGCCAAATCCCGTTCGTTCAATTCGTTTTAAAAATTGCTTCGGGATGATTTGATCCGTATCGACATTGGCACGATCTAACCCCGCTACTTTTCCTTTATGAACGACGAATGGTTCCACTTTTCCTCCTCCTATCGTACCGTTTCTTTATATAGCGTACGCACATCGACAAAATGCCCGTAAATGGCAGCGGCCGCCGCCATCGCTGGACTTACTAAATGCGTACGCGCACCTTTTCCTTGCCGGCCCTCAAAATTTCGGTTTGACGTTGAAGCGCAATGCTCGCCTGCTGGTACAGTATCTGGATTCATTCCGAGACACATGCTACAGCCGGAATCACGCCATTCGAAGCCAGCATCAATAAAAATTTGAGCAATTCCTTCTTCCTCCGCCTGCTTTTTCACTTGCTGAGAACCTGGAACGACGAGTGCTCGAACACCTGGGGCAACTCTTTTTCCTTTTACAATTTGCGCCGCTTCCCGTAAATCGCTTAAGCGAGAGTTCGTACATGATCCGATAAATACATGCTGTACAGCAATATCTGTCATTTTTGTCCCCGGCTTTAATCCCATATATTGCAACGCTAACTGCACTGCTTTTTGCTCCGTTTCTGTCGCAAACTGTTCAGGATAAGGAACCGTCCCATCGATCGGAGCGCTCATCGCTGGTGTTGTGCCCCATGTGACCGTTGGGGCAATTTCACTTCCATCTATATGAATGACGCGGTCATACACCGCCCCTTCATCTGTACATAACTGTTTCCATCGTTCAACCGCTTGTTCAAACGCTTCCCCTTTTGGTGCGTATTTTCTTCCTCGCAAATAAGCAAACGTCACATCATCTGGCGCAATTAATCCCGCTCGTGCTCCCGCTTCGATCGACATATTGCAAATGGTCATTCGCTCTTCCATTGATAGACGACGAATGACGTCACCTGTAAATTCGAGTACATATCCTGTACCGAAATCAACACCGAACTTACCAATAATAGCTAAAATGACATCTTTCGCCGATACACCTGGTGCTAGCGTACCTGTAACATGAACTTGCATCGTTTTCGGACGGTGTTGCCATAGCGTTTGTGTCGCTAACACGTGCTCCACTTCGCTCGTTCCGATGCCAAACGCTAACGCCCCGAAGGCGCCATGTGTCGACGTATGACTGTCCCCACATACAATCGTTTTTCCCGGTTGTGTTAATCCAAGTTCCGGGCCAATGACGTGCACAATCCCTTGCTCCGGGCTGTTTAAATCGGCAAGCGGAATGCCGAACTCACGACAATTCCGCTCTAGTGCTGTCATTTGATTTTTCGCCACTTCATCTTCAACAACAAACCGGTTCACCGTCGGCACGTTATGATCCATCGTTGCAAATGTTAAATCTGGGCGGCGCACTTTTCTCCCTTTTTGCCGCAATCCTTCGAACGCTTGTGGGGACGTGACTTCATGAACGAGATGTAAGTCAATATATAATAAGTCCGGTTTTCCTTCTTCACGATACACAACGTGTTCATCCCAAATTTTTTCAATAATCGTCTTTGACGCCACCACAATCTCCTCCTACACATATACTTGCATAATTCGTTCGATCGCTACGTCGTCTAAAATCGCATCTTTTACTTTTTCAACCATTTCCGTCGTTGATAATACACAATCGCCGTGTTGAGCGATGTCTGCTGTTCGATACCCTGCGTCTAGCACTTGCTTGACCGCCTGTTCAATGATATGCGCCTCTTCTGTCAATCCAAAAGATAAACGAAGCATCATTGCCGCTGACAAAATAGTTGCGAGCGGGTTCGCTTTATTTTGTCCTGCAATATCTGGAGCAGAACCGTGAATCGGTTCGTATAATGCTGGCCCATCAACAGATAAGCTCGCTGAAGGAAGCATACCGAGAGAGCCTGTTAACATGGACGCTTCATCACTTAAAATATCACCAAACATATTTTCTGTTACGATCACGTCAAATTGTTTTGGAGAGCGAACGAGTTGCATCGCTGCATTATCCACGAGCATATGTTCAAGTTGAACATCTGGGAAACGTTTAGCCACTTGTTCAGCCACCTCTCGCCACATTCGGCTTGACTCTAGCACGTTCGCTTTATCAACGGACGTTACTTTCTTTTTCCGCTTTTGTGCCAGTGCAAAAGCAAACGTAATGATCCGTTCGATTTCTTCCCTTTTATAAAACAATGTATCAACGACCGCTTCCTTCCCTTTTTCGATCCGTCGTTCACTTGGCTTTCCAAAATATAAGCCCCCTGTTAATTCACGAACGATAACAAAATCCGCCCCTTCAATCACATGTGGTTTAAGCGGAGAAGCGCCAGATAAACTGTCATAAAACGTAACTGGTCGAACGTTTGCAAATAAATTCATTTCTTTTCGAATTTGCAACAATCCTTTTTCTGGACGGAGGTGTGGTGGATTTTTGTCCCATTTCGGTCCCCCGACCGCACCAAGCAATACCGCATCGCTCTGTTTACACATGTGAAGCGTTTGTTCTGGGAGAGGCGTTCCTTCACGGTCAATCGCTTCCCCGCCAATCAAGCCATATGAAAAATGAAACGTATGCCCAAAACGATCACCAATTGCTTGTAAAACATTGACCGCTCCCTTTGTCACTTCTTTTCCGATACCGTCTCCCGGCAAAACAGCGATACGATACATAAAACGCCCCCCTTTGTTATTGCGCCGCAAGCGCTTGTTCTTCTCGCATTTTTTCGATGACGAACATGCGATTTACCGCATGAATATATGCTTTTGCCGATGCTTCTAGCACATCTTGTGCTGTTCCGCGTCCGCTTGCTTCTTTCCCATCGAGCGACACTTTCACATATACTTGTGCTAAAGCATCCCTTCCGCTTCCTACAGATTCAATGCGATAATCAAGCAACGTAACAGGTAATTGCAGCGCTTTTTCTAATGCGTTATATAACGCCTCGACGCTGCCCGCCCCTGTCGCCGCTTCTTGAATGTCGCTTCCTTCTCCATCTTTTAATACGACCACTGCTGTCGGAATTTGATTGGTTCCGTATTGTACTTGAATGGAACATAATTGATAAAAGTTTTTATACGTATCTAACTTTTCATCTAAAATGAGTGCAATTAAATCATCATCCGTAATATCTTTCTTTTTATCTGCTAAATCTTTAAAACGGCCAAACAAACGATTGACCTCTTCATCTGTTAATGAATACCCAAGCTCTTGAATGCGTGTTCGAAACGCATGACGACCCGAATGCTTCCCAAGCACCATCGCATTCGATTGCACCCCAACAAGTTGCGGAGATATAATTTCGTACGTCGTTTTTTCTTTTAACACACCATCTTGATGAATACCAGATTCATGAGCAAAAGCGTTTTTACCGACGATCGCTTTATTTGGTGGGACAATCATTCCTGTCAACTTGCTTACTAAGTTGCTCGTACGTTTAATTTCTTGTAAGTTCAAGCGCGTCTCTGCTTGATAGTAATCTTTACGAATATAAAGCGCCACCGCAACTTCTTCAATCGCAGCGTTTCCGGCACGCTCACCGATCCCGTTCACCGTCCCTTCAATTTGCGTCGCCCCCGCCTCAATGGCCGCGAGCGAGTTAGCAACAGCCATTCCTAAATCATCGTGACAATGCGCAGATAAGCTAATTTTTTCAATATTCCGAACATTTTCTTTTAAAAAAGAGAATATGTCGCCATATTGTTTCGGAGTAATATAACCGACTGTATCTGGAATGTTAATGACGTTCGCCCCCGCTTCAATGACGCGTTCAACAATCGTCGCAAGGAACGGAAGATCGCTTCGACATGCGTCTTCTGCTGACCATTGTACAATCGGAAAATATTTTTTCGCGTAACGAACAGATTCCACAGCTGTTTCGATGACTTGCTCGGGTGTCATTCGCAACTTATATTGCATATGAATGGGCGACGTTGCGATAAATACGTGTAATCGCGGTTCTGCCCCGTCTTTTAAAGCCTCCCATGCCGCGTCAATGTCCGATTGAACAGAACGAGAAAGACCTGTTACTGAACAGTTGCGGACGGTTTGGGCGATCGCTTGAACGGCTTGGAAATCACCTTTCGATGCGGCAGGAAAGCCCGCCTCGATGATATCTACACCGAGGCGTTCTAACTGTCGAGCAATTTCGAGCTTTTCATGCAAGTTTAAATTGACGCCTGCAGACTGCTCGCCATCACGCAACGTCGTATCAAAAATATTAATTTTTCGCACCAACCGTCACCACGTCTTTCTGTTTAGCGTTGACAAACGGCATCATTTTACGTAACTCACGACCAACTACTTCAATTAAATGCTCATTTTCACGGCGATTGATCGCGTTAAACTCTGGGCGATTCGCTTCGTTTTCTAAAATCCACCCTTTCGCAAACTTACCCGTTTGAATGTCTTCAAGCACTTTTTTCATTTCGGCTTTCACTGCATCATTAATGATGCGTGGCCCTGTCACAAAGTCCCCCCATTGCGCTGTGTCAGAAATCGAATAGCGCATACCTGCTAAACCGCCTTCGTACATTAAATCAACGATAAGCTTTAATTCATGTAAACATTCAAAGTATGCAATTTCCGGCTGGTATCCAGCTTCTACAAGCGTCTCAAATCCAGCTTTGACAAGCGCTGTTAATCCCCCGCAAAGAACGGCCTGTTCACCGAATAAATCTGTCTCAGTTTCTTCTTTAAACGTCGTTTCAATCACGCCCGCTCGAGCTGAACCGATCGCTTTCGCATAAGCGAGCGCCGTTTCTTTCGCTTCACCGCTCACATCTTGATATACAGCGATCAATGCAGGTACACCTGCTCCTTCCGTATATGTGCGACGCACTAAATGACCAGGCCCTTTCGGTGCGACTAAAAACACATCCACATCGCTCGGTGGAACAATTTGATTGAAGTGAATGTTAAATCCGTGCGCAAACACGAGCGCGTTACCCGGCTGCAAGTTTGGCGCAATTTCTTCCTTATACACTTTCGGTTGACGTTCGTCTGGAAGTAAAACCATCACGATGTCGGCCTGTTTTGTTGCTTCTCCTACTGGCAAGACGACAAAGCCATCTTGCTCTGCTTTTTCCCACGACTTCCCCGGACGCAGTCCGATCGTTACATCGACGCCGCTATCGCGAAGGTTTTGTGCATGGGCATGACCTTGAGAACCGTATCCGATAATTGCTACTTTTTTCCCTTGAATATAAGCTTCGTTTGCATCGCCATTGTAATATACTTTTACCATAATAAAATCCTCTCCTTTAAATAATAAATAGTGATTTATTTGTTGATGATGCGCGTTGTGAGCCGCGCGGAAACGCTGTTGTTCCTGTTCTTGCAACTTCTTTTAGTCCATACGGCTTTAATAAGTCGATAAGTGCGTCAATTTTTTCTGGCTCGCCCGTTACTTGGACGACGAGACTATCGCGTGCTACATCGACGATGGACGCCCGAAACGGTTCGATGAGCGTATAAATTTCACCACGTGTCGCTGGTGTGACGGCTACCTTAATTAATGCTAACTCTCGAACGATAATCGCTTGATCTGTAATGTCTACAACTTTTAATACATCAATTTGCTTGTTTAATTGTTTCGTAATTTGTTCAGCAATGCGTTCATCTTCTACATTGACGACGAACGTCATGCGTGAAACACCTTCTGATTCGGTATGACCAACTGTAATGCTTTCAATGTTGTAATGCCGCTTTGTAAACAAACCTGTAATACGGTTTAATACGCCTGGACGATTGTTCACCGTCATTGTAATAATTCGTTTCACCATTTCACCCCCACCATTTCATGTAATCCTTTTCCTGGGGCAACCATCGGATATACGTTTTCACCTGGATGCACATGAAAATCAAGTAAAACTGGCGCATTCGTCGCAAACGCTTCTTTCAATACGTATTCCGCCTCTTCCTCCGTTGTCGCACGCATCGCTTTCATGCCGTATGCCTCGGCTAAACGCACGAAATCAGGCTGATTTGGAATAAGCGAATGAGAGTATCGTTTCTCGTAAAAAATTTCTTGCCATTGGCGAACCATGCCGAGCGCTTGATTGTTGACGATGACAATTTTAATCGGCAAATTCAACTCTTGAATGACTGACAACTCTTGTAATGTCATTTGAAATCCGCCGTCTCCAACGATCGCTACAACCGTTGCTTCCGGTTGCGCTAGTTGAGCGCCGATTGCCGCCGGCAAGCCGAATCCCATCGTACCTAGCCCGCCTGATGTAACCCAACGGTGCGGTCGTTTGAATTTATAATATTGAGCAACCCACATTTGATGTTGCCCTACATCTGTCGTTACAACCGCTTCGCCATTTGTATATTCATGAATGAGTTCAATAAGCCGTTGTGGTTTTAATACACCTGGTTCATGTTTGTACATAAGCGGATATTCTCGTTTCCATTCATTCAACTGTTTGAGCCATTCGGATACGTCTGGGCGCTTTCCGTTTTGCTCAATTAGTTGCATGAGCGCTTCTTTTGCATCACCGACAATCGGTATTTTTGTTGGTACATTTTTTCCGATTTCCGCTGGGTCGATATCGATATGAGCAACTGTCGCTTTCGGTGCAAAGTGCGCCAAATTTCCGGTCACCCGGTCATCAAATCGTGCACCTATATTGATGAGAAGGTCGCATTCATACAACGCCATGTTCGCTGTGTACGTTCCATGCATACCTGCCATTCCAAGAAATAGCGGGTGGTCGGCCGGAAAACCACCAAGTCCTAAAAGCGTATGGATAACCGGAATGTTTTGTTGTTCGGCATATTGTTTTAGCTGCTCATGCGCATTCGCGTGAAGAACACCAGCACCAGCTAAAATAACTGGGCGCTTCGCTTGGCTTACCGCCTCAACGAGCTTGCGAATTTGTAAATGATTTGGCTTTGTTGTCGGCTGATACCCTGGCAGCTGTACATCTTGTTCGTAATCAAACTCCGCTTCTGCGACAGACATATCTTTCGGAATATCAATTAACACAGGACCTGGTCGCCCAGTCGTTGCAATATGAAACGCTTCTTTAATAATTTTTGGCAGCTCTTGTACGTCGCGTACTTGGTAACTATGTTTTGTAATTGGCATTGTAATACCTAATACATCTGCTTCTTGAAAGGCATCAGATCCAATGACGCTAGAAGCTACTTGCCCTGTAAAAACGACGAGAGGGATAGAGTCCATCATCGCATCCGTTAAACCTGTTACAATATTCGTCGCACCCGGTCCCGATGTAGCGATGACGACGCCAGGCTTTCCTGAAATGCGAGCGTATCCTTCTGCCGCATGGATAGCCCCCTGTTCGTGACGTGTCAATACGTGAAATACTCCTGATTCGTACAACTTGTCATAAATCGGTAATACAGCACCTCCTGGATACCCGAAAATGACTTTCACGTTTTCTGCTTTGAGCGCTTCAATTAACATGAGCGCCCCACATAACGTTTGCTTTTTTGCTACTCTTTCTTTCACTTTCATATTCGCTGCCATTTTTTCACCCCTAAAAAAATGTGAAATAAGAAAAGCCTTCTCGCCCCTCCATCGGTCCATGTAGACCAAAGGGGCGAAAAGGCTTGCATCCTTTCCGCGGTACCACCCTTCTTCGTGGCAAAAGCCACCTCAGGAGCACGCGACTAACATCGCAGCGCTCGTTTTAATAACGAGTGACATGCACCCGTCCGCCCCTACTGAAATGAATTGTTCAGGACGGCGCTCCGAGGGGAGTTCACAAACGGAGACACCACCGGTTTTCAGCTTCCCCGGCTCTCTGTAGATGCCGAACCCGTTTGCTACTTATCCTCTTCAACGCTTTTTCTTTATTTAGTTATCATCCTGCGTTTACATTTTGGGGAGCATATACTTTTACCCCTTCAGCAACTACTCGTTTACGAAACTCTTCCAACAATCGCTTCGTATGTTCCCCTGGTACACCTTCGCCAATCACGCGGCCATCGACTTTCACCACCGCAATGACTTCCGCAGCTGTTCCTGTTAAAAACACTTCATCTGCCGTATATACGTCATGGCGCGTAAACGGCTCCTCTTTTACAACATAGCCGAGGTCTTTAGCGATGTCGATAATCGCATCGCGCGTAATGCCTTCAAGCGCCCCGACATATCCTGGCGGCGTATATAGCACGCCGTTTTTGACGATAAACACGTTGTCGGCTGAGCCTTCTGCCACGTATCCTTGATCGTTGAGCATAAGCGCTTCGCTCACGTTTGCTAAATGTGCTTCAATTCGCACTAATACGTTATTTAAATAATTTAATGATTTGACTTTCGGGCTTAATACATCTGGACGATTTCGTCTCGTCGCTACCGTAACGACTTCGATGCCCGTTTCATATAAATGTTTTGGAAAGATTGCTAACGGCTCAACGATGACAACAACTTGCGGCTTTTTGCATTTATATGGATCAAGGCCAAGGTCGCCGACGCCGCGTGACACAACAACACGAATATAAGCATCTTCAAATCCGTTTTTTTGCACCGTCTGGACGATAATATTTGTTAATTCTTCTTTTGTGTACGGAATGTTTAATAAAATGGATTTTGCTGAATTGTATAAACGGTCAATATGTTCTTTCATTCGAAACACGTTGCCGCTATACACGCGAATGCCTTCAAACACCCCATCCCCATAAAGAAAGCCGTGATCGTATACAGAGATTTTCGCATTTTCTTTCGTTACAAATTCATCGTTTAGAAAAATCCACTGTTCACTCAATGTTTTTCCCCTCTTCCCCTGTTCGCCGTCTCTTGCTTCTTATGTTTGTTACGACTTTTGTTAGATTTATTTGAAAATTATCATACGCTCATTTACTGAAACAGTCAATACCATTTCATCGAATTTTTTGATTATTTCGATTAGTTAAAATGTTTTGTATCCGCTTACATAATTGATATATCAAGGAAAAGAGTGAAAATAAAAAATTTGAACATTTTTTGACTAACTAAAAAAATCCCCTTGCCTGTGCAAGAGGATCGTTAACGTCCCAGGAGAGATTCGAACTCCCGACCGACGGCTTAGAAGGCTTTGTCGTCCCGCACTCCGTTTCGTTTACTCAAGATGCGGTTCGTGCGGTACGCTGATGTGTATTCAATGAGGTGCGCTCAAACGTGCTCTATCCAGCTGAGCCATGACATATAAAAAACGAAAATCCCCTTGCCTGTGCAAGAGGATCGTTAACGTCCCAGGAGAGATTCGAACTCCCGACCGACGGCTTAGAAGGCCGTTGCTCTATCCAGCTGAGCTACTGGGACATATCGTGGTTTGGACAATTGTTATTGTAATGATGTTTATGAAAAATGTCAATAGGGGCGGTGGAATTTTCTTGCCCCTATTGTATTTTATATGTGGTTGTTAAGTCATCTAGCAGTTGTCCGTCTATATTGTAAAAATATACAGTTGTCGTGTTGTTGTTGATATGAAGCATGGCGTATGTTTTTTCGCGACGCATGCGCGGTAAGAAAATGCTTCCTGGATTAATGAAAAGAACGTCATCGATTTGTTCGCACCCTGCAATATGAGAATGGCCGAAGCAAACGATGTGCGCCCCGACTTCTTTCGCTTTATAATACGCATTCATCATCGTCATTTTAACGTTATACAAGTGCCCATGTGTAATGAAAAAACGAACACCGTTTCGTTCTTCCACGAGATCGGTTGGGAAACGGCGTTCGTAATCGCAGTTTCCTCGCACAACAAGCATGCCTTGCAACGCCTCATGGTCGCTTGGTAACTCGGAATCACCGCAGTGAATAACAGCATCGACATGTTGTTTATGTCGCGAAACAATCGTTTGCAACTCGTTCGTTAATCCGTGACTGTCGCTTATGACCAATACGTTCACGGCTCATTCCCCCTCTTCAAACAGCTTGTCCCAAACAGTTAAAAGATGTCGTAACGCTTTAGCACGATGGCTTATTTCGTTTTTCTCCTCTTTTGTCAATTGAGCCATTGTACATTGTTTTTCAGGAACGAAAAAAATAGGATCGTATCCGAAACCGTTTTTACCGATCGGCTCTTCTGTAATATATCCTTCACATACGCCATCGACCGTCGTTGTTTCACCGTTCGGCTTTGCGACTGCTAGCGTACAATGAAAGCGCGCTGTGCGTTGTTCAAAAGGCACACCTTGTAACTTGTTCAGCACTTTTTCCATGTTTGCTTCGTCATTTTTTCCATCGCCAGCATAGCGAGCCGAGTATACACCCGGCTCGCCATGCAACGCATCAACGATTAACCCAGAATCGTCCGCAATGACCGGTTCTTGAAACATCTTCGCTATTGTCGTCGCTTTCAATATAGCGTTTTCTGCAAACGTCTTTCCTGTTTCCTCAACATCTGGCACGTCATCATAGTCAAGAAGCGAACGAATTTCGACTCCCTTTTTGGCAAACAGTTGCTGAAACTCAGCGATTTTCCCTTTGTTTTTTGTGGCGATAATCATTCGTTTCACTTCGTTTCTTCTCCTTCCGAACGGTTTTGCACAATTTGTTCAGCGAGCGAGCCGAGCGCTTCTTTTTGCAAGGCGATAAGTTCATAAATGCCCTTTTCAGCAACAGTTAGTAAATCGAGCAATTGTTCATATGAAAATGTTGCTTCTTCCCCTGTTCCTTGAATTTCAACAAAGCGACCCGATCCAGTCATGACAATATTCATATCGACATGCGCTTTCGAATCTTCCGTGTAGTTTAAATCTAAAATAATGCCATGTTCTTCATCAATGCCAACAGATGTGGCACCTAAAAAGTCTGTAATAGGGAGCATCGGCAACTTTTTGTCTTCGACCATTTTTCCGAGCGCTAACGCCATTGCAACGAATGCACCGGTTATTGAAGCGGTACGCGTTCCACCATCCGCTTGAATGACATCACAATCAATCCAAATCGTTTTTTCACCTAATTTTTGCAAATCGACAACCGAGCGAAGCACGCGACCAATTAATCGTTGAATTTCCATCGTTCTCCCAGATAGCTTTCCTTTACTTGCTTCGCGAATGTTTCGCTGTTCTGTCGCACGTGGAATCATCGCATACTCCGCAGTAATCCACCCTTTCCCGCCTCCGCGCATAAACGGCGGAACTTTATCTTCAATACTTGCTGTACAAATGACTTTCGTATCACCAATCGAAATAAGCACAGACCCTTCCGGATGTTTTAAATAGTTCGGTTCAATATGTACGGGACGAAGTTCGTCATTTGTTCTGCCATCTACTCTCACACAAAATCCTCCTCAATATATGATCACGAAAATAAGAGGCAGGAACACTGCCTCTCGACGATGAATCTTTATATAGTATAGCAAAAAATTGGTTTCAAAAACTACCTGTGTTCACATTTTGCGGTCTTGTTACCGGTTCTGATAACGGTTTTCCACTTTCATCAACTAATTCCGCTTTTCCGTTTACTGTAATCGCTACACTTTCTACCCCTGGTTGTTCAGTTAATGATAATACTAAACAATTGAGCACATGAGTCGACACAACATTTTTCTCCACGCTACCGTAAATCGCCTCGTTAAAGTTTAACGTCACTTTCCCGTTTTCATATTTTGGTGCTTCTAATAACTTCACATCCGCTTGCAAATCACTTAATAACCCAGAGCCGTAACTCGGCCCTTTAATTAGCTCATTCACAACAGCTGCTAACTCATCTTGCTCGCTATTTGGTACGCGGCGTGTAACGGGCACATAATACGTTTGTTTGCCGTCTTGCGCTAAAAAGTAGACGATGACCGGGTGCGTATTTGTAATATCAACAACACCGTTCGTTTCAATGTTAATTCCATCGTCTCTGCTCAGTTCGTCGCTAATTGGTGTTCCGTTGACCGGCATGACATGTTGATCATGGCCGTTCATGCGAATTTTTACACGTTTTACATTATCAAATTGTGTTACTGTCCACGTGATAGCCTGTAGAATGCGTTTTTCATCTTCTGGACGGTAATTCGCAAATTCTTTTGAAAAATCGACAACAAGCGTGCCATCTTGTTTTAAATTGACGCTTAATACTTGTGTGTCAGCTGGTAACACTGCACGAAATCCATTTGGAAGCAACTGTGAAATTGGACCGTTTTCTACTAAATATTCGAGCACTTGTTTAGCTGCGGCATTTGTTTTTGGCAAGGCAAATGTTTGTGGAACGACAAAACCATTTTTATCAATCAAGTATAATTCGCGCTGCACCGTCTCGGTCGCTTTTTCTTTTTCTGCTGTTTCTTGCTCTTGCAATGATTTCTCATCTTCTACGTATGTTACATCTTTTGGCGGATCAATTTCCTTTGTTGCTTTTTCACCTCCAAATAGCCCACATCCTGATAACATAAAGATAAACATTGTTACAATGACCCACGCACGGCGCATGGACTCCCCTCCTCACACGGTTTGTACTACTATGTATACGAGCCATCCAAAAAAATAGAACAAAAAAACCCTTCGCCATATGCGAAGGATTTTACGATAATTGAATCGTTTCGACATGTTCAATCGGATGACCAAACCATTTCGTTGCAATGTGTTGAAACGTTTCTTTCGGTCCGGTTGTTAAAAATATATGCTTTCGACGTTTATTTCCGGTATACAGCAAACCGCTATGATGCAAAATTGTGCTCACTTCACGTGCCGTTTCATCGCCAGAACAAATGAGTTTCACGTCATCTCCCATATATTGTTGAATAATTGGGCTGAGTAAAGGATAATGTGTACACCCCAAAATAAGTGTGTCGATTGGCCGATTTTTTAATGGTTCAAGCGATTGAGCAACAATTTGTTTTGCTTCCTCGCCTTCAAATTGTCCACTCTCAACTAAAGGAACAAATTTCGGGCACGCTAAACTCTCCACGTTTACATCGCTATTAATTGACTTTAATGCCTGTTCGTATGCTCCGCTCTGTACTGTCCCGATCGTACCAATGACACCGATATGATAGTTCTTCGTCATTTTTAACGCGGTGCGGGCCCCGGGATGAACAACGCCAATGACCGGGATATGAAGCGCGTCCCGAATTTCTTCAAGCACAACCGCTGTTGCTGTATTACAGGCGATCACAAGCATTTTAATGTCATAGCGAAGCAAATAATTTGTCATTTCCCACGTAAACTGTCGAATTTCTTCCCGCGGTCTTGGACCGTACGGACAACGTGCCGTATCTCCTAAATATACAATTTGTTCTTTTGGTAGCTGGCGCATGATTTCCCGTGCAACCGTTAATCCACCAACACCCGAATCAATCACTCCAATTGGTCTTTCCAATGTATTCGCCTCATTCTTTGTTGATGTATGACAAAACATCTTTCATTATAGCACACATCAAAGCAATAGAAAACCGGCTGCCTAAGACGAAAAGGCAAGCCGGTTCTCGTTATAGTTCAAGCTCCCCCATTCGAAGCAATTCGACAACAGCTTGCGAGCGCCCCTTTACTCCAAGCTTTTGCATCGCATTCGAAATGTGGTTGCGAACTGTTTTTTCGCTAATGAATAGTTCACTAGCAATTTCTTTCGTTGTTTTGTCTTGCAGCAACAGTTCAAATACTTCCCGTTCCCTTTTTGTGAGCAGCGGCTTCTGATTCAATTGGATAACCCTCCTTGCTTTTACCAGACCTAAACGGATGGGTATATATTTAGTCAACATATCGTATGCAAGAAAGGGTTGAACGGTTACATGTTTTCTATTAATCGCGCACGGGCGCTTTCGTCCCAAGGCACCCCTTTACCTGTCGTTTTTGACATTTGAACCATCGTCCCACGACCTGTAAATGCGATTGCTCCATTTTGTTTTTTCCCAACATAATGTAAATCAACAGAAGAATTCCCAATATGAGCAACCTTCACCCCAATTTTTAGCTGCTCACCAAAGTATACTTGTTGTAAAAAATCACATTGTAAGTTGGCGACGACTGGAATGGCATCTTGTTCTTTTCCAACCCAGTCCCCCATAAAACCGAGATGCTCAAAAAACGCGATGCGCGCTTCTTCAAAATATACGAAAGGCACTGTATTGTTTAAATGTCCAAACATATCCGTCTCAGAAAAACGGACGCGCACCGGATGAAAAAAGGAAAAGCGCTGCTCCCATGCTTTCATGTCATCGATATAAGATATTTTCAAATTTCTCCCCCCTATATATGAAACGTAAGGCCGACTCTGTAAGAGCCGACCTTGTATTTACACTTCATCGCTGCCGAAGAAATTGCGGAACATTTGAATCGTTGCCGCCCGGTTTAATGCCGCAATAGATGTTGTAAGCGGAATACCTTTCGGACAAGATTGCACACAGTTTTGTGAATTTCCGCAGTTCGCTAATCCACCATCTCCCATAATGGCTTCAAGACGCTCCGCTTTATGCATCGCTCCTGTCGGATGTGCGTTAAATAAGCGCACTTGCGAAAGCGGTGCTGGACCGATAAAGTTTGATTTGCTGTTGACGTTTGGACAAGCTTCTAAACATACTCCGCACGTCATACATTTGGACAATTCGTATGCCCATTGGCGTTTACGCTCTGGCATGCGCGGCCCTGGTCCTAAATCGTACGTTCCGTCAATCGGAATCCACGCTTTCACTTTTTTCAACGAATCAAACATGCGGCTGCGATCCACTTGCAAGTCGCGAATGACTGGGAACGTGCGCATCGGTTCTAAACGAATCGGCTGCTCAAGCTGATCAATAAGCGCTGTACACGACTGTCGCGGCTTCCCGTTAATCACCATCGAACACGCACCGCAAACCTCTTCTAAACAGTTCATTTCCCAAGCAACAGGTGTCGTTTTTTCACCTTTTGCATTGACCGAATTACGGCGAATTTCCATGAGCGCCGAAATGATGTTCATATTCGGACGATACGGAATAACAAATTCTTCTTCATAAGGGGCGGTATCCGGACGGTCTTGTCTTGTGACAATGATCCGAATCGTTTTATTTTCGCTCATGATTTCACTTCCCCTTTCTTTTTCGTATAATCGCGCTTGCGTGGTTTAATGAGTGACGTATCCACATCGCGATAATGGAACGATGGACCATCCGGCGTGAAACTTGCCATCGTTGTTTTTAACCATTCTTCGTCATTTCGCTCAGGAAACTCCGGCTTATAGTGCGCCCCGCGGCTTTCGTTGCGGTTGTACGCTCCAAGCGTAATGACGCGAGCTAGCTGCAACATGTTATAAAGCTGGCGCGTAAATGACGCCCCTTGGTTGCTCCATTTGGCTGTGTCGTTAATGTTAATGTTTTTATACCGCTCAAGCAGCTCTTGAATTTTCTCATCTGTTTTTAATAGCTTGTCGTTGTAACGAACGACCGTTACGTTATCTGTCATCCATTCGCCAAGTTCTTTATGCAAGACGTAGGCGTTTTCTGTTCCATCCATCGCCATAATTTGAGCCCATTTTTCTTCTTCTTGTTTTAAGTAACGATCGTATAAAGAAGAAGGCATCGCATCCGCTGACTTTTCAAGCCCCTTCATATATTCAACCGCTTTTGGCCCTGCGACCATACCGCCATAAATAGCGGAGAGCAACGAGTTGGCACCTAGACGGTTTGCTCCGTGCATGGAGAAGTCGCATTCACCCGCGGCAAATAGTCCTTTAATATTCGTCATTTGATCATAGTCAACCCATAATCCACCCATCGAATAGTGGACGGCAGGGAAAATTTTCATTGGAACTTTTCTTGGATCTTCACCCATAAACTTTTCATAAATTTCAATAATGCCGCCTAACTTAATATCGAGTTCTTTCGGATCTTTGTGCGACAAGTCTAAATAAACCATGTTTTCGCCATTAATACCGAGCTTTAAGTCGACGCACACATGGAAAATTTCACGCGTTGCAATATCGCGCGGTACGAGATTTCCGTAAGCCGGATATTTTTCTTCTAAGAAATACCAAGGTTTTCCGTCTTTATACGTCCAAACTCGTCCGCCTTCTCCACGTGCCGATTCACTCATTAAGCGGAGCTTATCATCGCCCGGAATCGCTGTCGGGTGAATTTGAATAAATTCCCCGTTTGCATAATACGCACCTTGTTGATAAACAATCGAAGCGGCTGATCCTGTATTAATGATCGAGTTTGTCGACTTTCCAAAAATGATCCCCGGACCACCTGTTGCCATAATGACTGCATCGGCAGGGAACGCTTTAATCTCCATCGTCGTCAAGTTTTGTGCGACGATACCGCGACAAACTTGTTCATCATCTAAAACTGCGCCTAAAAACTCCCAACCCTCATATTTTGTCACAAGCCCAGCGACTTCGTGACGACGCACTTGCTCATCGAGCGCATAAAGAAGCTGCTGTCCTGTCGTCGCCCCTGCATACGCCGTTCGGTGATGTTGCGTTCCGCCGAAGCGACGGAAATCAAGCAATCCTTCTGGCGTGCGGTTGAACATAACACCCATGCGATCAAGCAAATGGATAATGCCCGGTGCAGCTTCACACATCGCTTTCACCGGAGGCTGATCAGCTAAAAAGTCTCCCCCATACACCGTATCGTCAAAATGTTCCCACGGCGAGTCGCCTTCCCCTTTTGTGTTGACCGCACCGTTAATGCCACCTTGCGCACAAACAGAGTGAGATCGTTTAACGGGAACTAATGAAAACAAATCTACTTTCACGCCTGCTTCGGCAATTTTAATCGTTGCCATTAAGCCGGCAAGACCTCCACCAACAACAATAATTTTTCCTTTACTCATGTCTCCTCACTCCTCCAATGTTGTGGATTAAACGAATGCTAAAATCGCTCGTATACCGACGATCGAAAGCGCGACAAAAATCCCCATTGTCACGTATGTAGAGATTTGCTGTGAACGAGGAGTCACTGTAATGCCCCAGCTAACGAAAAACGACCATAGCCCGTTCGCAAAGTGAAATACTGCAGAAACAATTCCAACGATATAAAATGCAAGCATAAACGGGTTGGCAACGATGTTCGCCATCATGTCATAGTTTACTTCTGCACCAAATGCAGCTTGGACGCGCGTTTCCCATACGTGCCATACAACGAAAATAAGCGTAATAATCCCCGTTAAGCGTTGCAACATAAACATCCAGTTACGGAAATATCCGTAGCGACTTACATTGTTTTGTGCTGTAAATGCGATGTACAGCCCGTAGATGGCATGGAACAATAACGGAAGAAAAATAATGAAAATTTCCAAAAAATAACGAAACGGTAATTGCTCCATAAATGCTGCCGCTTTGTTGAACGCTTCTGCTCCTCTTGTTGCAAAATGGTTAACTACTAAATGCTGCGTTAAAAATAGCCCGACTGGAATGACCCCAAGCAACGAATGAAGTCGACGGTAAAAAAACTCTCGATTTTGTGCCATACATAACCCCCCTTAAAATGATCATCTTTCTTTTCTACGCGCTCCCATCCGCATTTACTAGACAATGATCAATAGAGGTGTAAACACTTCCATTTCCATTGATTATTGTCACATTCATTGTACTCCCACAATGTAGGAGCGTCAAGAAAAGGTGTTCACGAAATGTTCAATCATTTCAAATTTTAAAACAACTATAATTCTAGTGAAATTCGAAATGAAAAAAAGTCAATACTGTTTTTCACGTCATCATTCGATATAATGAAAGATAGAGAGGAGAATGATCGTGAGCGGATATGAACAATGGAAACAAACGAGCATTTCTGCTTTTAGCGACTTTTTATTTCGTCAACAATTACTGCCAAATTTATTTGGAAAAGAAACCCCATTTATTTTGTATTGGGCTGGAAAAGATTTAGCAAGGAAGTATCCGCTAGCTACAATGGATGACGTCATCGCCTTTTTTGAACATGCCGGTTGGGGAAACCTATCGCTGCTTGAGGAGAAAAAGGATAGCTGTGAGTTTCAATTAGATGGGTCGCTTGTCGCCATGCGTTTCGACTACGGTGGAGAATGCACGTTTCAACTCGAGGCTGGCTTTCTTGCTCAACAGTTTGAACAACAAAAAGGATGTGTGACAGAAGCATTCGAACAACAAAAGCGGCGCACAAAAACCGTTTTGTTTACTGTAAAATGGGATCGAAAAGATAAAAGCTGACCGATGATGGTCAGCTTTCATACGTTTGAAGCGTTTCGTAAATTTTTTGAGCAACATGTTTCGGAATGTTTGCTTCTTGCAATTGCTCCACCGTTGCTTCTTTCATTTTTTTGATCGATCCAAAATGTTGCAGCAACGCTTGTTTTCTTTTTGTTCCGACACCCGGAATTTGATCGAGAATCGAATAAAAGGCAGATTTCGATCGCACTTGACGATGAAATGTAATAGCGAAACGATGTACCTCTTCTTGAATACGTTGCAATAAATAAAATTCTTGGCTATTTTTCTCTAGCGAAACAACGCCCGGCGGATCGCCAAATAACAAATGAGATGTTCGATGTTTCTCATCTTTCACTAAACCAGCAACAGGGATCGATAGTCCGAGTTCACACTCGAGCACTTCTTTTGCCGCTTGTATTTGCCCTTTCCCGCCATCGACAATGATTAATTGAGGAAGTGGCAACTGCTCGCGCAACACGCGGATGTACCGTCGGCGAATGACTTCGCGCATTGACTCATAATCATCAGCACCTTGCACGGTTTTTATTTTATATTTCCGATATTCTTTTTTTTCTGGCTTTCCGTCAATAAATGTGACCATGGCCGCTACAGCGTCTGTTCCTTGAATATTTGAGTTGTCAAACGCCTCGATTCGTTGCGGTGTTTGAATGCCTAGCACCTCACCTAAACGCTCAACCGCTCGAATCGTTCGTTGTTCATCCCGCTCAATTAAAAAGAACTTCTCTTGTAGCGCCATTTGTGCATTTTTACATGCTAAATCGACAAGCTCTTTCTTTTTTCCACTCTTCGGTTGCACGACATGCACATGAAGCAAATTCATCGCCATCTCGCCATCAATTTCCCGCGGCAACACAACTTCACGCGGTTTTAAATGGTAATCTTTACTGTAAAACTGTCCTAAAAACGTTAAAAATTCTTCCTCAGCCTCTTGGTATAACGGAAACATCGAAACATTTCGCTCAATCAGCTTTCCTTGGCGCACGAAAAATACTTGTACACACATCCATCCTTTATCGTACGCATATCCAAAAATATCGCGGTCAACAAAATCGTGTAAAATCATTTTTTGTTTTTCCATTAACGATTCAATATACGCAATTTGATCGCGGTATTCTTTTGCTCGTTCGAACTGTAGCTGTTCTGCTGCCTCCATCATCTTTTCCGTCAATTGCTCTTTCACTTCTTTATATCCGCCATTTAAAAAGCGAGTGATCTGCTCGACGATTCGTTTATTTTCTTCGTCTGACACTTCATACTCACATGGCCCTAAACATTGCCCCATGTGATAATATAAACAAACTTTTTTCGGTATTTTTTCGCATTTTCGCAACGGATATAAACGATCGAGCAGTTTTTTCGTTTCGTGTGCCGCATGGGCGTTCGGATACGGACCAAAATATTTTCCTTTATCTTTTTTCACCGTACGCGTAATGATGAGGCGCGGATGTTTCTCCCCTGTAATTTTAATAAACGGGTAGCTTTTGTCATCTTTTAACATGACGTTATATTTCGGATCGTATTTTTTAATTAAATTCATTTCTAAAATGAGCGCCTCTAAATCGGAGGACGTCACGATATATTCGAAATCAGCAATTTCGTTCACTAAACGGAGCGTCTTTCCGTCATGCGTACCGGTAAAATACGAGCGAACACGGTTTTTCAACACTTTTGCCTTCCCGACATAAATAACCGTTCCGTGAACATCTTTCATTAAATAACATCCTGGTTGATCAGGTAAAATCGCTAACTTTTCTTTCAAACGCTCATTCACGTTTTTCCTCCTCTCTCCATTCATATACAGTAATGCGCCCGTACACCGGATCAGATAATATGCTTGATTGATACGTTCGAACTGGACGAATGTATGGACGAACGTCTATTCCTTGCGCTTGAAACCCCTTGACGACATGATTAGTTACATACACTTTCGCATGCGGAAACATCGCTTTCTCCCTTTGGAAAACGTCGAATGAAAAGACGCGTTCATGCGGAAAGGACACACGTAAATATTCGAGCACGCGCGTTTCTTCCCACGTAAACAAAATGAAACGCTCTTCTTTCTGCTCAAAATCATACGCTAACTGATACGTCGCTGGCAACTGCGTCGCTTGGCTCTTGACAGCTTGCACACCTATCACCGTTTGGGAAAAAAGCAAAATGAGCATCATTGTAAGCCTCAAACGGGATAAGGATTGAAGCGTACTCACAAACAAAAAAAATGACATGATGACGACAAGCGGTAATATATGTCTCGGCTTTTCAATATTTTGCGCAAACAGTGCCCAAAGAAAATAAATAAATAAAAGCAAGCGATACAAAGGTGGAACAACTATGCCCTTCCACGTCATAAAAAAGAAAACAATAAAACAGCCTAGTAACCATAACGACTGTTTAGCCATCCCTGTCCATATGATGTTATAAAAAATAAGCGTCATCACTCGCCGCCAAAGCGGCGCTTCGTCCGTTGAGACCGTTCCCCCCCATTGTGTAAAATGACCTGTCGTAAACGAAAGAGCGAGCTGCCAAAATCCAGCTCCTTCCGTTACAGCAACGGCAACGATCCAAACGAATTGAAACATCAATGCCGCCAAACTATATAGCAAGATTTGTTTAAATCGATACTTACGCTTCCACCAAACATACAATATGCCGACAGCAAACGGAATGTATGATAGACGCATGCCGAGCATGACGCTAAATAACAATAGCGGCAAAAGTTGTACACGAATGTGATCCGAGCGAAGTGCGCGTTCTAAACTCCAAACGTACCACCATAAAACAGCGAGCGCACTTCCTTCAGACATCGGTTGCGACACCATGAGCATCACATAACTGAGCGAATGGACAAGGGCAGTAACAACGAGCGCATATGCTTCTTTTCCGTATGTTTTAGCAAGCAAGTAAATCGGAATGGTCGCACTCATCATGAGCAACCCGTTCCAAATCGCAAGTGCTTGGGCGGCATTATCAACGAACAAATGAATAAGCATGCCGCCGAAAATAAAGTACGGATATCCCGGAAAATGCGGTTGCATCGCAAACAAGTCGTATCGATCAAGCGCCAGCGCAAAGTCGACCTCGTCCCATGTTGCAGCAAACGGACTAGCATATACAATATACGTCATATACACAGCAAACAACATCCCCATTGAAACGATTCGCACAATCAGCCCCCCCCCTAAGCAAAAAAGTACAAGGCTCTCCCCTTGTACTTTACATCACTTGTTGTTCAAGCACCTTCTCATTTTTTTCGTTTTTTTCTTCTTTTGTGCCATAACGCGTTTTCACAAGTAAGTAAATAACAACAAAATACCCGATGTATGCTAACACTTCTTCTAACGAAGGCATAGAGGAATAACCAAATAGCGCTTTAAGGAAAATGCCAACATCACCAGAAAGAATAGGTTCTTGACCTGTATCACGCACGAAATGCTCATGGTCGATCGGATGCTCTGGCATAAACCATGTAATATCATAAACGTGCGGCATGACGCTGCCAATAATTTTTAAATCTTGCAACATGGAAATGCCTTGCACAAGCAACCCAGCAGCAATCAAAATAATAAATGCGCCTGTGACTTTGAAAAATGTTTTCAACGGTACGCGCATCGTTCCTTTAAAGAACATATAGCTCACAATTGCGGCTATCGTTAAGCCCGTCACTGCTCCCCATCCCTGAACGACAGCTCCGATGTTACCACCTGTGATAGCAGCGAAGAAAAAGACAGTCTCAACCCCTTCGCGCAACACAACTAAAAACGAATGCATGACCATGCCAAACACGTCGCCTTTTGACACGTATTTGCTCATTTTTCCTTCCATGCTGCTTTTTATATCTTTACTATGCTCCGCCATCCAAAACACCATTTGCGTTAGCAAGATGGAAGAGATGAAAATAATGCCCACTTTTAAATACATTTCACTAGCCATCGTTGAGAAACCGGTAAGCACGACTTGAAACAATAAAGCAACGAGCGCGCTAGCAAAAACGGCTAACCCAGCGCCCAACCAAACATATTTCACATAGCGCGATTGATCAATACGCTTTAAATACGATGTAATAATCCCAACAATTAATAAAGCTTCTAACGCCTCGCGAAACGTAATGAGCAGTGCTTGAACTTCCAACGCGTCCGTCCCCTTTCTTTACTTCCGTTTTCTCATAGCATACAGCACAACAGCTACAATGAAGCCGGCAATAACAAGAAGTGGAATCCAGTTTTTCACATCAGACAAATCCGTCCATTCTCTCTTTTTTGCCGCAGCTAATCGATCTAAGTCTTCTTCCGTAAAATGCCCTGTCTCTACGCTCTCTAATTCAAACTGATCTTGAAGAGCCTGTAAAATCGTTTGCTTACTTTCTTTAAATTGATCGATATTAGACTCCTTTTTCCCGACTCCAAACAACCCCGGATTTCCGAGTGATTGAAGGGCGAGATCAAACTGTTGTTTTAATTTTTCGTCCAGTTGTGCATCTTTTTGTTGTACAATTGGAGAAAGTGCTTTATATGTAGCAAAAGCTTTCGCCAACAAACGTTTGCTTGTATCGTAGTTATCAAAGTTTTTTTCGACGTTTTGTAAACGGCGGGCAACGTTTAACACAAGCACTTTTTGCATTGCCGAAACAATGGTGTCAGCATCTTCGTTCTCGATCGCTTCTAAAATGAGCGCTGACGGCTCTGGTCCCATGTGCATATCAATTTCTTTTTGGACCGTTTCATAAATCGCTTTCACTTCATCAAACTTGTTCTCTTGCACTTTCGCTACCATCTCTTTATACGCTTCCGCTACTGCTTCTTCGTTCGGGTCACCGTACGAATAAGCGAATGAGGATGTAGGTGCTAAAGTAAAAATGAATACGATGCATAAACAGAAAAGTAATATTTTTTTCAATCCGATCTCCTCCTCCGATGATAATGATAATAATTATCATATTGATTGTCAAGAAAAAATGCTAGAGATCGTTCTCTAGCGGTGTTGAGCGGAACGAATGTACTTTCGTTTCACAGGCCGGCGCATTTCTTTTACGATCGCAGGGAGAACGTGTTTCATATACGCCGTAAATTTAATAAACGATTGTCCTGTCGTCCTCACTTGATATACAATGGGCACTTCTTTTAATCGAAATCCTTTGCGAACTAAATTTAACGTTAACACTTGCGCATAATTATAATCGTGAATAATTTCTGCTTCCTCCATCGCTTGTCGAGAAAATGCTCGCATTCCTGATTGTCCGTCATAAATCCATGTTTTTAATAATAGCGATTGGATGAGCGTAAACATATAATTTCCCATTCGGCGATGCCATTTCATTCCATGAATCGTCCCTAAAAAGCGCGATCCCATCGTATAATCAGCTTCCCCACGTAAAATAGGCATGACAAGATCCGGTATTTGCTCTGGTGGATATTCATTATCTGCATCAATCATCACGCCAATATCCGCCCCAAGTTCAACGCATTGTTGCAAGCCGGTGCGTACAGCTGCACCTAACCCTCGGTTTCGCTCATGTCGATAGATGAAATCCGCCCCAGCTTCCTTTGCGACGTAAGCTGTACGATCGGTTGATCCGTCATCAACAACAAGTACGTATACGTCGATATTCGGCTCAATATGCCTCGGGATGCGACGGATAACTTCTCCGACCGCTTCCTCCTCATTGTGTGCTGGCAAAAATACAATTACCTTCATTTTCTCCCTTCTTTCTTTATCGCTTCGGTTAATACTGGTCCGCGGCTATGACTTGGATATGGCGCTCCTAACAAATAAGCGATCGTCGGCGCAAGGGAAACGAGGCTATGTTTATCATCAATCCGTTTTCCTTTTTCAATAACCGGGCCATACATGAAAAACGGCACGTATCGTTCCCCTTCATCTAAGTGGCCGTGGCCACCAATTCCGTCTGCTTGTCCATGATCAGCGCAAACGATGAGCGTCGTATTCTCCATTTTCCCTTGTTTTTGTAGCCACTCAACGTATTCCCGAATAAGCGCATCAGCTTCCTCGATTTTTTGTACGTATTCATCGTAATGCACACCACGGCTATGTCCTGTTTGATCTGTTCCAATGAGCTGAATGACAAATAAGTGTAAATCTTGTTCGGTCATGATTTGTTTTGCCCGCTCTATAATGTTGCGATCTGCCACATCATTATGCATGACAGCTGTTACTGTTTCGACATCATTTCCTAGGGAATCGACAAGATGAGCGATGCCGAGTACTTTTCCTTTTTTCCCGACCTTTCGAAGTGAGTCAAAAATACTTTCAACGCGTATACCTAGCTTCCATACCATATTTGAGCGAATGCCGTGCTCAAACGGATACGTTCCTGTGAGCATCGACGTGAAGCAGACGACCGTTCGGGCTGGGTATACTGTTTCCATCTGTGTAAAATCTGTTCCGCTTGCACGCATTGACTTTAAAAATGGAGCGTTCGCTTGTTCAAAACGATCTTTTCTCATCCCATCAATAACGATAACAATGACACGATCACTTAACGGTTCGTGATTTGGCGGCACATTGTTCGTATAGTGATCGATGACTTTCGGTTTCCAATCAAATAAATATCGGTGCAACAGAAATGACCATGCGAAAACAAACATATAAAACACACTAAGTGACGGTACATGTACGCTATGCTGCACGCCATATTCCCATACAGAAAGAAGCAACAACACTTTCGGCAACTGCTCTTGCGCATTTCCGCTCGTCGAATCGCTGTTTTTTAACACTAATTTCCAGAAACGAGTAAAATTCAACCATGTCGTTCCAATTCGTAAATGGTAATACAACGTTCCCCAAAAGAAAACGGTGAAAAAGAAATAAAGACTAACCGCAAGCAAAAGTAAGCTTGTCGGAACGAACGACCAAACGACTAAAAAAAGCACATAAGGAACCCATAAATAATTACGTAAAAATAACGGATAGTCATATACGTAGTATAGTACAAAAAGAGGAACAGTAAGTAAAAAACTACTGAACCATCGCTTCGTTTCCCCTAACGTGACGCCGTCAGACAAATGGAAAATAAGCATCGTTCCTACGACAAAAATCGGAGTAAACGGTTTCCCTTCATTCAACAAATTCCAACATCTTGCGGCGATCTTTTCAATTTTCGACGCTTTTTTCACGCTTCCCTCTCCTTTCGAACGAATGACCATAACGTCGGGATACGCCACCACACATATACCCCAACGACGTAAGAAAATAAAAATTTAAACAAATGGGTTACTAACGCAAGTGCATAAGCTTGTTCCCAATTGGAGTGAATGCGCGTTAACGCAAATGCCATCACCGCTTCATACGTTGCTAATCCCCCTGGTGTCATTTGAAATACTTGTCCACCAACCGCCATGCTATTAACCCACAGCGCTTCCGCAAACGAAAGAGGAAAAGCAACCATTTTGGCCATTTCAAACAGCACAACAGCTTCACATACCCAACTCAATACGACAGAAACGAAAATAGGTACGAAGCGTCGGCTATGATATACCATGTTCCAATGTTGCTTATGTTCTTGAAGCCATGACGGGAACATGCGTATAAGCACAACGAACACGACGGACGCACCGCCAACGATAAGGGGAAAAATAAGAAACGAGCTTGTCATCGTATGCATATAAACAATTGCTCCAAATGAAGCAAACAAAAACAAAACGAGCAAATCAAGGAGACGCAACACAACGACAGATTGAGCGACAATAGGGAATGGCATGCGCTCTTTTGTTGCACACACCCCTATGCGCGCAACGTCCCCAATTTTTATCGGGGAAATGTGATTCATAAATAAACTTGCAAATAAGCCGTCTAGGCACGTTTGAAAACGAGCATAGGGCAAATACCAACGCCATGCTAGCGCTCGAAAAACGAAAGCAAGTCCATACATCGTTACCATATAACCCGTACGCCACGGCTGCGCAACAAGCTTGTGCATAAGACTAAACAACAGTTCGGTATCAAAATGTTGAATAGTCATCCATATAAATGCCGCAATAAATAAAAGACTAATGAGCCGTATCACTATTTTCAGTTTTTTATTTTTCATATTGCTTCGCCCATTCGATCGTTTTCGCTAATCCTTCACGGAACGATGTGCGCGGCATATATCCAATTTCTTCTTTTGCCTTTGTGATGTCCGCCCACGTTGCTACGACATCACCAAGCCGCGGCGTTTCATAATGAACACGCATATACGGAAAATGTGTACATAGCTCAGCAAGCAGTTGTTTCATCGTGATCGGTTGGCCAGCACCGAGATTAAACACATCGCTGTTTCCTTTTCGTTCTAACGCCCGAATCATTCCGTCTACAATGTCATCAATAAACGTATAATCGCGGGCTGTATGATCGCCATATACTGTAATCGGTTCATCTCGCAACAATTTCCGAATAAATGTGCTAATCGCCATATCCGGTCGTCCCCATGGGCCGTATACAGTGAAGTAGCGAAAAATCGTCACCATATAGCCGTATATATGTGCATAGGCATAGCAAAACGACTCTGCGCTATATTTCGCCGCGGCATAAGGGGAAATGACGTGCCCGTTTGCCATATTTTCTTTTAGCGGCTGACATGATTGATTGCCATATACAGAAGAAGAAGAAGCAAACAATACGTGCTGTACCCCCACTTCTCCAGCTGCTTGCAATACGTTTACCGTTCCTTTTACATCGTAATCAATATATGTGAGCGGATCCGTTAACGATGGCTGTACGCCGGGTAGCGCAGCCAAATGAAAGACAACATCCGGTTGGTGCTCGAAAAAAATGTGTTTCAACGCATCAAGCTGAAGAATATCTACGTTATAAAAATGAAAAAAACCGACATCTTTCATTTGTTGAAGCTGTCGTTGTTTCCGACACGTTGAATAGTATGGATGAAAATTGTCGATGACGATCAGCTCATGTCCAAGCTCAAGCAATCTCTTCCCTAAATGACTACCGATGAATCCTGCTCCACCTGTAATACATGTTTTTTTCATTTATTTAACTCCCTTATCGTTTATGCGCTACTATTGTATCACAACAAAAAAGCCGCGTGTTATGCGCGGCCTTTTTACTTTATTGAACAATAGCACTTACAGCGTCAAGCACAGCTTTACTATGCTGAGCAGCTTCGTCCTTTTTGTTTTCTGCGATCGCGTTATACCATTTTTCTGCTGTCGCAAACACTTCCGCTGCCTTCTGCTCACCTAATTTTGCTTTGACATCTAACTCGATCGCCTTTAAAAACATATTTCCTTCTAATGCTTTCACTTTCGCTTCCACAATATTGTTTTCATCTAATTGCGCTGGTGCTTTCTCATGATAGCCTTTCATTTTGCCAAACAATGCTTTCGCATATAATGCACTTACTTCACTTGCTTGAATATTTTTGTAGTCGTTATTTAATGACAAAATTTCATCTAAACGTGCTGCAGCGGCTTCATCCCCTTCAGATAAAGAGCCTTTGATCGCTTGGAAAAAGCCCCACGCTTCTGCCTGCTGACCTTTTAGTTCATCTTCCGGCTTGCCTTCTTTTACACCCGCTTCAATTTTCTCAGCGTATGATTTAGATGCCAAGTAGTAACTACGATAAATTGATTTGTCCGTCAACTGAATGTACACTTTAAAATCGTCTACGTTGTTTGCTTTTAATGCTTCTTCTTGAGCTGCTAAACCAGCGTTAATGCTTTGCTCAAGGCTAGATTCTCCCGTCAATTGATAATATTCATCACGCTTCATTGCTGTTGGAACGAAAACTTCTGCCGCGAGCAACTTAATTTGTTCAAACAACGTTGTTGCTTTTTGCTGATCGCCAGCTTCAAGTGCAGCGACAACGTCTTTTTGTAGTTTCTTTTGTAATTGGTAAAAATATGATTGCGTCACTTTATCTACAATTTGACGTGCTGGATGAACGTTTAACTCCCCGCTTTTTCCGCCTTGAATGGCTGCTTCAACCGTTTGAGCAAACGTCCCATCTAGTTCGTTCATCGGTTTTTGCAACTGCTCTGTATATGTTTTTTCTACAATGCTCCAGTCGACAGGCTGTCCTTCCTTCGCCTTGTCTGTTTCTGTTTTCATTGCTTTGTAAGCATCAAGGAGAGCTTGAACGTTTACTTGCTCTTCCGCTTGCTCCGCTTCAGCAGGCTGTTGCTCCTCTTTTTGCTCTTCTACTTTCGTTTCTTCTTTCTTCTCCGTCGTCTCTGTCTTCTCCTGACCGCAACCAGCAAGCACACCTCCTGCTAATAAAAACATAGCAAATACAGCTTTTAGTTGACGTTTTTTCATTGCGTATGTATCCCCCTTTTTGATAACGATTATCATTAACCGTTATCATTATAGAGGAGAACGATTTTCAATGTCAATGATTTTTTTAAAAAAAAGACCTCGGCATATGATCCGAGGTCGATAAATTATAAATGTTTGCTTAGAAGACCGACAAGCGATTCTTTCGGTTGGAAACCGACTGTTTTATCAACGACTTCACCGTTTTTAAAAACAAATAGTGTTGGAATGCTCATCACACCGTATTTTCCTGCAGTTTCAGGGTTATCATCAACGTTTACTTTTACAATTTTTACTTTGTCACCGAGCTCACGATCTACTTCTTCTAATACAGGTGCAATCATTTTGCAAGGTCCGCACCATGGAGCCCAAAAATCTACGAGCACAACACCATCTTTTACCTCATTTACAAAAGTTGAGTCTGTTGCATTTACAATTGCCATTTGTTCATTCCTCCTCACATATTTCAATGCCATGCACATAGTATACCATTGAACGTATTCATCACGCCAATGATTTGCTTCGCTTCTACTATTTCCATCCCACGAAAAAATATGCCGCAAAGAAAAGGCAAAGCATGATGCTCTGCCTTATGCATGTACTTTTATTTTTTTAAATTCTTCAATTAAAAGCGGAACGACTTCGAATAAATCACCGACAATTCCGTAGTCTGCCACTTTAAAAATGTTAGCTTCTGGGTCTTTATTAATCGCTACAATGACTTTTGAGTTCGACATTCCTGCTAAATGTTGAATAGCTCCTGAAATGCCGCATGCGATATATAAATCTGGCGTAACGACTTTTCCTGTTTGACCAATTTGAAGCGAATAATCACAATATCCTGCATCACAAGCCCCACGTGATGCTCCGACTGCACCACCAAGCACACGCGCTAACTCTTTTAACGGTTCAAATCCTTCGGCACTTTTCACGCCTCGACCGCCTGCAACAATGACTTTCGCTTCAGATAAATCGACGCCTTCAGCTGTTTTACGTACAACTTCACGGACGATCGTACGCAAATCTTTAATTTCTACATGAACAGCGCCGACATCACCTGTACGACTTTCGTCTTTTTCAAGCGGAGCGATGTTGTTCGGACGAACGGTAACAAACATTAAACCGTCTGTAACAATTTTCTTTTCAAATGCTTTACCAGAATAAATAGGTCTTGTAAAGACGATATTCCCCCCTGTTTCTTCGACAGCGACGACATCAGAAACGAGCCCAGATTGCCATTTAGCCGCAAGTTTCGGAGATAAATCTTTGCCGAGTGCAGTATGTCCAAATACAATTCCTTCTGGCTTCTCTTGCTCGACAACAGCTTGCAGCGCCTGGGCATAGCCATCTGGCGTATATGTCGCTAACTTTTCATGTTCAACGACAACAACACGATCTGCGCCGTAAGCAATGAGTTCGTTAGCTAACGAGCGAACGCTCGCTCCGACAACGACAGCAACAACTTCTCCACCTTCAGCGATCGTCTTTGCAGCTGCAATCGCTTCAAATGATACGTTACGCAACGCTCCATCGCGCACTTCTGCTAATGTTAATACTTTTCTTGCCATAATCCTCATCCCCCTATTAAATGACTTTCGCTTCTGTATGAAGCAGTGAAACGAGTTCTTTTACTTGGTCGGCCATATCTCCTTGCAAAATTTTTCCCGCTTCTTTTTTCGGTGGTAAAAAGATTTCAATCGTTTTCGTTTTCGCCTCTACATCGTCTTCTTCCAAATCTAAATCATCGAGCTCTAACTCTTCAAGCGGCTTCTTTTTCGCCTTCATAATGCCCGGTAATGACGGATAACGCGGCTCATTTAAACCTTGTTGTGCCGTCACTAATAGCGGTAACGATGCTTCAATAACTTCCTCGTCCCCTTCAACATCGCGCACGACCTTTACATTCGTTCCATCAATTTCTAACTTCGTAATGGTCGTCACATATGGGATGCCTAACAATTCAGCAACACGCGGACCAACTTGACCAGAGCCACCGTCAATCGCTACATTCCCGGCTAAAATTAAATCAGCTTCTTTATCTTTTAAATATTGTGCAAGCACTTTTGCTGTTGTATATTGATCACGATGTTCTACGTCGTCTTCAATGTTAATGAGCACTGCCTTATCTGCCCCCATCGCAAGCGCAGTACGAAGCTCTTTTTCCGCATCTTCGTTGCCAATTGTGACAACTGTTACTTCTCCACCGTGTTGGTCACGTACTTGAATGGCTTCTTCAATCGCATATTCATCGTACGGATTAATAATAAACTCCGCTCCTTCTTCATTTACTTTTCCGTTTTGAATGACAATTTTCTCTTCCGTATCAAACGTACGTTTCATTAATACGAAAATGTTCATGCTTCTCTCCCCCTTTTATTTTCCTCGAAACTGTGGTGTTCGTTTTTCGATAAATGCTGTAACGCCTTCTTTTGCATCATCAGTCACAAACACTTGCCCAAAGAGTTGCGCCTCTTTTTCCACACATTCATGGAACGACTTTGTTCGCGCTTCATTCACAAGTTGCAACACCGCTTGGACGGAAATCGGGCTCTTTTGGGCAATTTTTTGTGCGATTTGTTTCGCTGTATCGAGCAACTGTTCTTCTGGCACTGCTTTGTTCGCTAATCCCCATTGTACAGCTTCAACCCCTGTGATCGGCTCGCTTGTCCACATCATTTCGAGCGCCTTCGCCATACCGACGTGACGCAATAAGCGTTGCGTTCCAGCAAATCCCGGTATAATACCAAGCTGCAACTCTGGCAAACCGAGTTTGGCGTTTTCCGCTACAATACGTAGATGGCAACTCATAACCAACTCGAGTCCTCCACCGAGGGCAGCACCGTGAATCGCTGCAATAATTGGTTTCGGAAATTGTTCAACTTTTTCCATTACTTGTTGGCCGGCACGAGCAAGTTCCGCTGCTTGTTCACTCGCTTCAATCGCTGTAAACTCTTTAATATCCGCACCAGCTGAGAAAAATCTTCCTTCCCCATGAAGAATAATGACACGTACTTGATCGTCTTCTTTTAGAGTATCAAGTCGTTCTGAAAGCTCTTTCAAAACAGAAGATGCCAATGCATTCGCTGGCGGTCGGTGAAGTGTCAACACCGCGACATGCCCCTCTTGTTGAACGGAAAACATGATTCCCCCTCCTTCATGTATGTCGGAAGGTTGTTGCGCTTTATGCACAACAACCTTTCGTTAACAGTTGATGAACCGGCTTCGCTAAGGCGACGAGATCGTATTTTTGCTCATTCATTACCCATGTCGTCACCATTTCGTCAATCGTCCCAAAAATCATTTGGCGTGCAAGCCTCACATTTAGATCTGAACGAAATTCCCCTTTATCAATGCCCTCTTGCACGATGTAATCAACGACTTTTAAATACCGTTTCAAAATTTCATTAATTTTCAGACGTAGTGATTTATTCGACTGGCGAAGCTCTAGTTGAGTAACAATGGCTAGATGTGGATCTGCCGCTAGCATTTCAAAATGCTTTTGAATCAACAAGAACAATTTCTCCGATGGGCTCGAAATTCCTTCTATTTCTTCTTCAATTTTTTCAATAAAGTAGCCCATTTTTTCTTGGAACAATGAGATTAAAATATCTTCTTTATTTTTAAAATACAAGTAAATTGTACCATCAGCTACACCTGCTTGCTTTGCGATTTTCGATACTTGCGCTTGATGGTAGCCGTTTTCAGCAATGACAATCACAGCTGCATCAATAATTTGTTTAAACTTTGGTTTGTCACGTTTCAACTTTGCATTCTCCCTTTCAAAAATATGAATGAACAATCATTCATATTTTTATTTTAAAGAGAGGTAAAAAGCGTGTCAAGAAAAAACGTCCGAACGTTATTTTTGCTTTTCTTTTTCTTCTTCGACGAGCGCACGTCGCAATATTTTTCCTACAGCTGTTTTTGGCAGCTCTTTTCTAAACTCATAAATGCGCGGCACTTTATACGCTGCCAATTTACTTCTCATAAATTGGTCAAGCTCTTCTTCGGTGCATGTCTCTCCTTCCTTGAGCACAACAAACGCTTTTACCGTCTCGCCACGATAAGCATCTGGCACACCGATGACGACAGCTTCTTGCACTTTTGGATGCTCATATAATACTTCTTCTACTTCACGCGGATATACGTTGTAGCCACTGGCAATAATCATATCTTTTTTTCGATCTACAACAAAGAAATACCCTTCTTCGTTCATATAACCTAGGTCTCCTGTATATAACCAACCGTCACGAAGCGTAGCGGCAGTTTCTTCCGGACGATTCCAATACCCTTTCATGATTTGTGGTCCGCGAACGACAATTTCACCAATTTCATTCACATTGGCTCGTTCTCCTGTCTCTAATGACACGATCATCGCCTCTGTATCTGGCCAAGGCACCCCAATACTTCCTTTAATTCGTTTTCCATCCCAAATGAAATTAGAATGCGTCACGGGAGAGGCTTCAGTTAGACCGTATCCTTCAATAATTTTTCCACCTGTCACGGCTTCAAATTGCTCTTGTACCTCAACCGGAAGAGGGGCTGAACCGCTAATGCATATTTTAATGGACGATAAATTATATTTCTTTAAATTTGGATGATTCAATAGCGCGATATAGATGGTCGGCGCCCCAGGGAATAATGTCGGTTTTTGCTTTTCGATCGTTTTTAACGTCGTTTCCACATCAAACTTCGGCAATAAAATCATTTTATATCCTTCCATAATGGATAAGTTCATGACAGCTGTCATCCCATATACGTGGAAAAATGGGAGCACACCGAGAATCGATTCGTTACCACGCTCGCATTTGTACATCCATTTCGTACACATAAACGTGTTTGCTGTTAAGTTGTAATGTGTTAACATAGCAGCTTTCGGAAAACCGGTCGTTCCGCCAGTATATTGGAGGAGGGCAACATCTTCCACCGGGTTCACGTCTGTCTCTATCACTTCACCAGTTGCAAGAGACAATGCCTTCGTAAATAAGTGGCAGCCCCCTTCATGTTTGACGCGTACAATCATCCCTGTTTGCTTCTTTTGAACGAGTGGATACAATACATTTTTCGGAAAAGGTAAATAATCTTTTATGCTCGTTATGATCATATGTTTCATTTTTGTATGCGCTTTCACTTTCATGATGCGCGGATAGAGCAAATCGAGAGCAATAATGATTTTTGCACCACTGTCATTTAACTGATATTCTAACTCTCGCTCCGTGTATAACGGGTTCGTTTGAACAACGATGCCACCAGCAAACAAAACAGCATAATAGCTGATGACCGCCTGCGGGCAATTCGGCAACATAATGGACACGCGATCCCCTTTTTGTAACCCGAGCTGTTGCAAATATGAGGCTAGCTTGATCGCCTGCTCATATATTTCTTTATATGTCAGCTCCTTCCCTAAAAAGTGAATAGCCGTTTTGTGCGGAAACTGTTCCGCCGCTTCCCTCAAAAATTGTTGCAACGGCTTGCGCGGATAATCAATGGAATGAGGAACTTGTTGAGGATATAACGCTAGCCATGGCTTCTCCATATCGTTTCCCCCTTTGTTATAAGATTATTTATATTTTATAATATTTTCAGAAATTTTTGTATCAAAAAATAAGGAAAGGATGTCTCTTGACACCCTTTTATGCGAAAAACATCAAGTATATGATACCAACAAGCAAAAATACACCGCACAATACGAGCAATACTTTCGCTAGTGTTTCCATTTTTTTCTCCTCTCAACGTATACTTGCCCCGATTACAAACGATAAACCGATCGAGATGATCATAGAAATAAATCCTACCGCTCGGTTGTCGTTAGCAATTTCATCATCAATGTTAAACTTCGGCGTTAAAAATTCGTAAATGAAATAGCCAATAAGTAGTAAAACAAAACCATAAACTCCCCATCCGATCATCGTTAAAAGCGAATCGTGATGGTCAATCGCGTAACGGAAAATGTTTGCAATGCCAAATATTTTCCCCCCGGTCGCCATCGCTACTGCCATATTTCCTTTTTTAATTTCTTCCCAATTTTTATATTTCGTCACAAGTTCAAAAATAGCTAAAAATAAAACTAAACATAAAATAACAACGCTAAAATTCGCAGCAATATGAATCATTTCATTTTCCCAAAAAGCGCCCATAGTTCCTCCTGTTATTTTAATTCGACGATGGTGACGCCTGTTCCCCCTTCAGTCGCCTCACCAAAACGAATGCTTTTTACTGAGCGATGGTTTTGTAAATATTGTTGTACCCCTTTCCGAAGCGCGCCTGTTCCCTTTCCGTGAATAATAGAGACGCGTGGATACCCAGCAAGAACCGCATCATCAATATACTTTTCGACACGTAAGAGCGCATCTTCATACCGCTCGCCTCGCAAATCCAACTCCAACGGAACGTAATGATCTCGTCCTTTAATTGTCGCCACCGGCTTCGTTTCGATCGGCGTCGGACTGCTTACGTACTGCAAGTTCTCTTCGTCCACTTTCATTTTTAAAATGCCGATTTGAACGATCCATTCTTTATCCGATACTTTTTCAATAAGCTGTCCTTTTTGATTTAGGTGAATGACTTTCACTTCATCACCTGGATGTAAAGGATGGTTAAGTTTTTGTACAGTTTTTTTCTTTTTTGTGTTCAGTTGTGGAATCGCTTCTTCTAACTTTTTACGTGCATGAATAAGTTCGTGTTCTTTTAAGACAGCCGCTTGTTGTTTTTGCATATCGCGCAAATGTTGAATGACTTCGTCCGCTGTTTTCATCGCTTTTTTTACAATTTCTTCAGCTTGCTCTTTCGCTTTTTCCAACAAGCGATCGCGCTGTTCATTCAGCTCGTTCCACTGCCTTTCTAGCTCGTTTCTCAATTGCTCTGCTTCGTGACGGAGCCGTTCAGCCTTCTCCCATTCTTCCTCAGCCCGCTTCTTGCTCTGTTCTAGGGAAGCAATCATATTTTCAACTTCATTGCTTTCCGCGCTAATGTACGTGCGGGCACGCGCAATAATATGCTCATCTAATCCGAGGCGACGAGAAATGTCGAGCGCATTGCTTCGTCCTGGAATGCCGATCAATAGTTTATACGTTGGACTTAACGTTTCGATGTCAAATTCGACACTTGCATTCATCACACCTCGGCGATTGTAACCGTATGCTTTTAATTCCGGATAGTGCGTTGTCGCTACGACGCGCGCTCCCAAGTTGTGCACTTCGTCTAAAATGGCAATCGCTAACGCAGCACCTTCTTGCGGATCTGTTCCTGCTCCGAGCTCGTCAAACAAAACGAGGCTATGCTCGTCCACTTGTTTTAAAATGTCAACGATATTGACCATATGTGACGAAAACGTACTTAAACTTTGTTCAATCGACTGTTCGTCTCCAATGTCAGCATATACGGCACGGAATACAGATAGTTCTGACCCGTCCAGCGCCGGAACTTGTAGACCTGCTTGCGCCATAATCGTAAATAAGCCAATCGTTTTTAAAGTGACCGTTTTTCCCCCTGTATTCGGTCCTGTAATGACCATCGTCGTGTAATCGCTTCCTAATTCAATATCATTTGGGACAACTTGATCGGGCGCAATGAGCGGATGGCGTGCTTGAATGAGACGAATATATCCACGCTCGTTCATTATCGGTTTTGTTGCTTTAATCGCCTTTGCATATTTTGCTTTCGCAAACAAAAAGTCAAGCTGCGCAAGCACTTCAACGTTTTCCATAATTGTTGACGCCGACTCGCCAACAAAAGCAGACAATTCGCTTAAAATGCGCTCCATTTCTTGCTTTTCTTTCATGCGCAATTGTTGCAGTTCATTGTTTAATTCAACAACGGACTGCGGTTCAATGAACAACGTTGCGCCAGATGATGATTGATCATGTACAATGCCGCCGTACGTATGGCGATATTCTTGCTTTACTGGAATGACGTAGCGATCGTTGCGAATAGTGATAATCGCATCCGATAATGTTTTTTGCGCAGATGATGAGCGAATAATGCTCTCTAGCTTATCGCGCACTCTCCCTTCAATCGCACGCAACTGTTGGCGCAACGAACGAAGGCGGTCGCTTGCCTCGTCAAGTATTTCTCCGCCTTCATCAATACAGCGGTATATATGTTGCTCAAGTTCAATTAGAGGAACGATTTGCTCGGCATATGCCATCATATACGTAAGTTCTGCCTCTGTTCCTTCTAAAAACTTTTTTAATTGTCTTGCCGCCCGCATCGTGCTTGCAACATCAAGCAGTTCATGTGGGCTTAGCACCCCTCCGATACGTGCGCGCTTCGTTTGCGGCCGCACATCAAATATGCCGCCGAGCGGCACGTGACCACGTAAACGGAGAACGGTCGCCGCTTCGTCCGTTTCTTCTTGCCACCGCACTACTTCTTCAAAGCGTGATGATGGCTTAAGCGCTTCGACTTTCTCCTTTCCTAATAAGGATGATACATATGAAGCAAGCTGTGCTTTCACTTTATCAAACTCAACAATGTGTAACGTTTTTAAATGCACTGTCAACCCTCCAGCTGTTCATTTTCGCAAAAAAGACTTCAACTGTTCAATATCCCACGTATTAATAACTGTTTCTTTTCGAATCCAACCTTTGCGCGCAAATGCAACCCCGAGCTTCATATCATCGAGCATACGAACGTTGTGCGCATCCGTATTAATGGCGATTTTCACACCAAGCTGTTGCGCCTTTTGTAAATAGGCATACGTTAAATCGAGACGGCGTGGATTCGCATTCAGTTCTAGCACCGTATTTGTTTCTTTCGCAAGCTGAAGCAATTCGTCTATATTTACATCGTATCCGCTTCGTTCACCAATTAATCGTCCAGTCGGATGAGCAATCATATGCACATACGGATTCAAAAGCGCTTCTTTTAATCGTTTCATGATCGTTTCTTGCGGCTGCGAAAAAGCAGAATGAATGGATGCGATAACAAAGTCTACCGTTTGTAGTACATCATCTGAAAAATCTAACGTACCGTCCGGTAAAATATCCATTTCAATACCAGATAAAATAACAAAGTCATCATATGTTTCGTTCAAGCGTGCAATTTCTTCTTGTTGCCGCTTCAGTCGTTCAACCGTTAACCCATTCGCAACTTTCAAAAACTGCGAATGATCCGTAACCGCCATATAGCGATACCCTTTTTGGCGGCATGCTTCCGCCATTTGTTGAATCGAAAACGCCCCATCGCTCCACGTCGTATGCACATGCAAATCGCCACGTATATCGGATAAAGAAATGAGCGGTGTTCCGTCGTACGCATCGACTTCTTTCCCACTCTCCCGCATTTCCGGTGGAATAAACGGCAAATGAAAGTAAGCAAAAAATTGCTTTTCCGTTTCAAACGTTTTCACTTCGCCTGTTTGCACGTTTTCTACGCCATACTCGCTAATTTTTTCCCCCCGCTCTTTTGCCAACTGGCGCATGCGAACGTTATGATCTTTCGAACCAGTAAAATGATGAAGTGTCGTCGCAAAATGTTTGGGGGAAACGAGGCGGAAATCAACATTGACGATGTAATCGTATTGCAGCTGTAGCGATACTTTCGTTTCACCGTTTGCGACAACGTCATGAATGCGTTCTAGCTGCAACAGTTGCGTCCGAACGAGAACATCATCTGTCGTGGCGATAATAAAGTCTAAATCTTTTATCGTCTCACATACACGCCGCAAGCTCCCTGCCCTTGAAAAGCGCTCAATGCCGTTCATGTTCTCAAGCTGTCGTTCGATATCGGCGGCCACTTCAAGCATAAAAGCAATCGGTAACCGTTCAGGGCGCGCGTCCATATGAGCGAGCGCAGCTAAAATGTTTTTCTCTGTTTTTGCACCAAAACCACTTAACTGCCGCACACGCTGGGCTAAACAAGCTTCTTTTAACGTTTCTATATCGGTCACGCCTAGCTCATGATACAGTTTGGCAATTTTTTTGCCGCCCAGTCCCGGCAATTTTAAAAGTGGAAATAGCCCTTCTGGAATTTCTTTTTTCAACTGTTCAAGTACATCGCTCGTTCCCGCCTGTAACCATTGTTGCAACACAGTAGCCGTTCCTTTTCCGATACCAGCAATGGACGTAAAATCACCAATGTCGGTCAAAGCACGTTCATCACGTTCTAGCGCTGAAGCTGCTTTACGAAAAGCTGACACTTTAAATGGATTTTCTCCTTTTATTTCCATGTATAAAGCGATCGTTTCAAGCAAACGAATCGCTTCTTTTTTGCTTTTTTCCATTTGATCCCCTTCCTTTTGACGAAAAAACTTCTCGCAAACGGAGAAGTTTTACGCCATGTATTGCACGAGCATCTGTTTGACGAAACTCGACAAAATCGGTGTATGTTTGACGATCAAACTTGCGATGAATGAGTCGCGAAGCGGTTGTTGAATCGCAGAAACAGGAACGAGCGCACTGACATATAAAAGCACGAATACAAGCAAATATACTTCAACAAAGCCAAGCGCTCCGCCAGCCCAACGGTTTACACTTTTTAAAAGCGGCAACTGAGCAACAAAATCTAGCATGGAACCGATGATTTGCATCACTATTTTCGTCACCAAAAACAACATCGCGAACGCAATCGCACGATAGTATGCTTCATCTAAGTTAGTGCTTTCGATGAGCAATTTCATCGTCTCACCGTCTCCAAAGCTTGGATATGGCACCCATAACTTCAGCCTTGGAGCTAGTTCGGCATAATATTTATATGCAACGATAAACGCAATCAAAAAGCCTGTCATATGAATGAACTGCAAAATAAATCCTCGTTTCAACCCGATCATTAGCCCCATAAGAAGGATGAAACAAATGAGCAAATCAATCATCGCTGTCATCATCCTTTTCTTTATTCATTTTTCTCAAAAGACGTTCGTATTCATCTTTTAGTTTAATATATTCATGAACGATATTCACAGCCGTTAGTACAGCAAGCTTGCTCGTATCAAGCGTTGGATTTTTTGCGCTAATTTCACGCATTTTATCGTCGACAATTGACGCAACGAGACGAATATGGCTTGAGCTTTCGGTGCCAACGATCGAATATTGTTGTCCGTATATATCTACGACCACACGTGTTTTTTTTTGATCCGTCAAACGAGTTCCCCCATTCAGCCGATCTCCCATTTCGGCAAAATTCTACCTTTTATCTTACCACGAGTTGCCGATCACTGAAAAGAGATATGAAATAAGAGCGGGCATGACCCCGCTCTTATTTATAGCCATTTCTTTAATTGTTTGATCGTTCCGTCTTTTTCAGCTACATGCTCCATATATGTGAAATGCAATCGCTCTTTATGAAGAAGAAACATCCTTCTTGCCCATTCACAATCGGAGCTTGATTTCCAATGTACGCAAGCTCGCAAACGGTCTAGTATAATATCTTCAATTCCAATGACATAAACAGACAACCCATCTTCTAGCATCAACTCAATCACTTTATCATCATCAGCATCTTCCAACATATCATTTGGAATTTCAACACTAACAAACAATTCATCATGATACCAATGTCTTCCCGATGGAGTAAAACCAAGTTGAGTGAGCAATTGTCCTGCTTTCTCACGATCACTAACAATTAAGTCAATATCTACGGTCGTATAATCGCCGCGCGTATATATTTCCACAGCAAGCCCCCCAACAATAATCGGGCGTATACGGTACGGCTCTAACAGCTTAGTTAAAATGGCTGTAACTTGAACCATTTTTTCAAAAGATGTTTTCGTTCGAAGGAATTGTAGCTTTTCTTTCGCCTCTTTAATCGAATTCATAATACCACACTCGTTCGCCCAAATATCGAATTTTTCCTTCTTGTTCAGCTTTTTTCCATCGTTTTATACATAGTTCATCTAATATACGCATTTCTTCTTTGTCGCGTGGGCGCAAACGCACACGTTGTTTTCTTCCGGCTGCTAATATTTCTCGCTCGACGCTTCCTTTGCGGGAAAAAATCCATTCATTTAGTTGTGACATCATCATTTTTTCCATTTTATTTCACTCCAACGACTATTTTTTTACATTATATCACCCGTGGTGCTAGTTGAGCGCTAGCGCTCAACTAGCCCGAGTGTGACAAGCGAATACACCAACAAGATGCCATCGAGTGCTACTTCAAATCCCGCA